>Ga0247810_10000730_pt1 | contig 28277 bp, 25 predicted proteins | sample UWRJL119311C1_FD_179918 | JGI IMG/M metagenome (GOLD analysis project Ga0247810, IMG submission 179918) | Plant litter microbial communities from Arlington Agricultural Research Station in Wisconsin, United States - UWRJ-L119-311C-1 | ecosystem: Environmental > Terrestrial > Plant litter >... | reverse complement strand
TACAATTTAGTCTTATACAGCAGAGTCTAAACTATAGCAAGGCAGAATCATATCTATGGGAAAGTTGCATGGGTCAGTAGGATTGAGATTGGGTATATAAGTGTAAGAGGATCTGTGGTGATTTCCGGCCTGCCTTGTCGCAGCATTTGATTTCAAGTGATCTATCGAAGTCAGCTGGGAATGTTGTGGTAGCATTAATTTTGGTCTTGGAGAAGTTAAACCAGAATGGAGAGAGTATCTGACAGTTCTTGGTATCGCTAATACAATGCGCATCATTATTTTCGTTCAAATTCATAGCAGATCAATTCGTAATATTAAGGAATCCCTGTATCAGCGGATTGAGGACAGGTAAGCTTGACCTGCTGGAGAGCTACGCCTCTCACCTCAAACACAAGAGTCCTAGGTCAGCGATTGTTTTTGGTTCAAGCTACCATCGAGCGGAATTCTCAGCGTCGACCAATCTACTGGAAGTGTATCAAAAAAAACCTAAGTGAGGCTATTTCAGACATGAGAAGACTTGCTTGCTGAATTAGTCGTGACGTCATGACAAGTTGGGAGCTGTGACATGAGTTGGGTTCATTCGTGGTTTTCTAATCATACACGCCATTATTAGCTCAATCTAGGCTTCGGATTCTTGTGACTGGTGTAGCTCTGCTGGTCTGATCCGTTTCCTTGATCTCTTTGACGGTTTCCCTTCGACTAGTTCAGTTACAGAAGTATATGGGCTGATATCTCGTGAAGAAATAAGGCTTGATTGACTACCCTTTTCTTCTGCCACAGATGCAGCATCTTGGCTCGAGTCATCAGCAATATGATAAAGTCCGAACCCTTGTGAAAGTCCGGATTCTCCTGTCTCGGATTGCTGCGAGACCTCAAAGTTCACGTTCTGCGGTAATTTATCGATGACTGAACGTATTCTCTTTAAATGATCTGGCATCCATATATCATAGATGTTTTTTGTGAATTTGTATGCTGTCCATTTCTCTCTACCATCTAAGGCTGAGAAACTGAATTCATGAATCGGATGACGATAGAATGTCGTTTTTCCATTTTCAATCACAGGATAATGACCGTAAATCCTTACTGTCCGATGATCATGCGATATCGAGAAGGCGATTATCTGCCGGTGAAGCTCCTTTTCACGTTTCACAAGCCTGAAGAGCTCTACTATTCCTCTTACTGCCAGTGTCATACTGTGTGCATTCTGTCGGTCGGCAATGTCGAGAGCCGCGGCACCGCACTTGACTTCGCACGTCAAAAATGGCAGGTGCATCTGCCAAGTGGCCATAAAATAAGACGTGGAGGTGTCTGTAACTTCGCCAATGAAAGGCGTAAGCTTTTTGAGCTGATCTTCCGTGAATGCGGATCGTCCAAACCCTACAGAATAATCAGGCTGTGGACGAGGACCGTAACAAGGTATAGAACAATTCCACCCTTCATTAACACTTTCATTCAAAGATCTGAGATGCTTATCACCATATATCCACAAGATTTGGGCAGACGGACATATCAGTGGGGAAATGTCTCGAACAACCATAGCTTCATTTCTTGCTCGCACACTTTCGCAAGTTTTCTCAAATATATCCTGACGAAACAGTGTATCTTTAGGGACTGTTTGTTTAGCCTCAAGTAAGACTAGACAGAGTTCCTTACTCTCGTCTGTGATGCCCAGTTCAAACCTTCCCATAAAGCTACCCTTTGTTGCAAGAACAGTCTCATAGCTCGGATGTGCATAAAGGGATCTTTTGGCTTCCCTCGGCTTTTGATCACTAGGTGTGGTAGAGCTAGGTGCGATAGAGCCAGATTCCGACTGTTTTCCACGCAGAGATGAAGAAGATTTTTTCTTCGCGAGCAGGTGATTCATGTTTTCCTCGGATTCAACATATTTCTCAGGCCAGTGCTGATTGACTATCCAGTGTTGAAGTGGATTAATCTCCTTCCCACTGACACCCACCACTGCCTCCGTACCGATTATGGTTGCGAGAGTAGATCGCGGAGGAGACGTGCGCGGTCGTTTTTGAGAAGCGATAGGACTTTCTTCTTGCACTCGTTTTCGTTTTCGATATTCATGTTGTAAAGACTGAACTGGAGTTAGCTTAGCTTCACGGCATAATAGAAAGAGAGTAACATACCTCTTCCTGCGGAGTGTTATCATTAGTCAGAGGAAGAAGTAGTTGTTTGGGTCCCGCGCTCGTGTCCCTTCGTTCTCCAAGGCGAGCGCTTTTGCGAGAAGGACTTTGTGGTTGTTGCATTTTGATACATTGCGGTCGCGCTTTTATGAACAATCAGTCGAAGTACACAACGGGCGTGAATGGCACTTACTTACTTTCGTTATTTGGCATCAAGCGTTGCCGCCCAACTTTCTGTGTGTTTCGTCTTGCGTGACGCGAGGTCATATCAACTGACAGGAGAAGGACGAGGCAAAGTGTCGGTTTACATTGCTGCTGGGTTTTATACGTTATACGACTAAAGGTGGCTAGAGGATATGGTGGGTAGCTGATTAGAATGCTAGCTCTGGTCGAGTTTGCCGCTTTGCTCGAAGCAACTGCTATGAAATGATTTATTTATTGGTGAATGTTGCCCATTGCACCGTGACACTAATCGTTCCGCCTACCGGTTAATGCTATAATGCCTCAGGCTGAACGAGTTAAGCCACAGTTACCTCGCCGACCATGCTGATTGGTTCACATGCGACCGGTCAACTCAACTGTGGCTCAAAGTTCATGTCCCCGCCAAAGAAGCGGGGAAAGCCCATGAGAGTGGGGCCGATACCAGACTAGTGCCCGCACCGAGCAAGGTTGTGGAGCTTGAGTCTTATTAGTCAGCATGGGAGATGCCCTCCTGGCCGAGCTACTCACACTTCACTTCACGATGTCACCAAATCCGATTTCCTGTCTTGAATAAAGAGTATATGGATGGTGGTGAATGTCGTATAGAGGGGACCGCCACAGAGTACTTCTCCAGAATAACAGATAACAAGTTACGCCGAGCTCGTAATGGCCAACCCCCCTTAATAATTGAACAGGATTGTCTCGACGAAAAGAGGCTTCTCTCTGAAGTACTTCATCCAGATCTAGAGAACACCCCATTCGCTCTAGATTATGGCGATCTATTACCGTGAAATATAATAGTTGATGCTGAATGCAATGTTACCGGGTCAGCAGGCTTTAACCCTTAATATCGTTTATTATTAACTATAGAAGTATTATCGATTGGGGATACGCTGCAAAGGTTCTAGTCCAACTTCTGATCGATTTCTTCAACTCCAAAAACTTGACATGCCCCCAAGCCCAGTTTTACAAGAGGATCGACAGGCCTATGTTGCTCTGCTCATGTCTCAGTCTTCGCAAGCGGCTTCTTGGATGTCGCTTATATATTCATCTGACAACGTTGACTTTCGTCATTGCTTTCTAGAGTCGACAATCAGCAAGGGTATGCATTACTCTCTGGCAGTACTAGGATGGAAGCTGCCCTATTCAAAAGAATTGTGGATCAAACCAAGAGCAGCTGCCGAAGAGGAGAGGGACAATGTTATTACCGATGCCTATGACTATTGTGGTTGAAGTATGGGTGTCTCTCTGCGAGTGTTCTTCGGTCTTGGTGATCTTGTTAGCTGTAATTTATGGACTGACATCCACTGATATAAATTCATATATACAAACGATGGAGAAGAGCAGACATCGGGATAGAAAAGCTGATGAATAAATAATAAAGCTTGGATTATTTACGCGCGTATCCATCCAACAGCCCAAGTGTTTCAAGCCCTACTTACATGCCCGATCATACACGTGACCAAGGTAGGGAGGTTGCAGACGATATATATGGGCGGCCACCGTTTCAAGGAGATTAACCCTATATTTTTCTTCACCCCGTTCCCTACAAATGCTCAAAGAACTCCGAAAGATATAATAACAAGTAAGAAGTAAGAAAGAAAGGGAGTAGTGATGCACCTACCTTGGAATACGTTATATGTAAGTAAGTGATGTCAAAATGTCTGGCTGAATATAAGGGTTCCGTGAAAAGCTTCAAACACAGATTTGGGATTCTCAAGAAGAATCTTGGTATTGGGTGAATCACGTAAGAGTGATTCCGTTACAAGTCAAGCAAATAGAATGTATTCCAAGACTATCATAATTTGAGCACGAACTCCTAAGGAAGGAAAAGCGTCATTCGCAAAATTATCCTATGAAAATTGGCTCTTAGCCTTATCGCCCTCTTGGCTGTTATCCCCATTTTTATTACCTATGTGCACGGGCTAATTAGCTTCGAGTTATCTCTAAAGGAGAGTTGAACTCACATTGTCCTCGGATAATCTTTGACCAGATATACAGATAAAGTATGCAGCGGCCTATATTTGGTTCTTTTGATGGTTACTCCTGCAAATTACAACAAGCTCTAATTCCAATACAGACTCTACCTTCGCAGCCTCTACTCCAGACCCTTCAGAATCCGAAGAAGCCCTATACAAGGGACTAGAAATCAGAAAATTATCACCAGTCTATTCCCGTATGCAGAGCATCACGCCTCCTTAACGCGAAGCTAAAGGTAGATGTTTGGATTGGATCCCTTTCTCTGAATTGGGCGGATGGTTAATGCTGAAATATTGTACTTACTATTAACAAGAACTATATACGCATTTGATGTTCATGAGTTCAGGGTAAACTTCTACCGCAACAGCCTATGAGTTCCAAAATAATATGTCTATACAAACAGAACTATGATCCTACAACTGGACCAGCAGACAATCGTAGTTTTCTAAATTATCAGATACTAGAATATCTCCACACCATACGATTTCATTATCTTTTACAAAGCAGATCCTAAGCCTCACAAAGAACACCATCAACTAGCTCCCATCCTTCATTTCCAACACAGGGATTACACCAAAGAACATCATTAGGATCATATTTTCTCTTGATTTTTAGAAGACGCGCATAGTTTGCTCCCCAAAACGCTTGTTGAAAGTTTGGCTCATTAACATCAGCCTAATTAGTCAGCATATTATTGATTGAAATAAGCGTAAGCAGCTATTGCTATACACTTCGATCAATCATACCTCATTTATATATGAACCTGTATGAGGGGCAAGATCTCGTAAGGCCTTGACCCAAACGTTTGTCATTTTGTTTTGCAATGCCCCTATCTTCTGTTCACTGTCGAATGGGTCCCAAGTAGCCGTAGTAACTGTAATAATTAGCAGGTTAATAAAAAGTGGTCGATACCACTTACGTGAATGTACATAAGCGCTCCTCCAGCTAGGGTTTACGGCATTACTGCCACCCCTGATATCAGAATTCCAAACCCCCTTTCCACCTACTAGAAACAAAGCTGCAAGTGCACTATCCGACGTTAAAGTCTTGTATGCTTTTTTTAACCCTTCGCGATCGACCAAAGCTTTTTCATCTAGTAACCTTGAACCCATAATTTGGTTTTTACCGGCATCTAACGGACCGTTGTTGATTTTATACCAGTCCCAAAAGCTATCGTGGGTTGTTACAACTACACTAGAAAGGAACTCTCTAGGATGTAGCGCAGCGGCTTCGTCGAAAACTTTGTTAAGGGAAGCTGCAAGGGAATCCGAGGAGTTAGTGGGGTGTAAGAGTGGGAGCATGAAAGTTCCGGTCATCCCACTGGTTGGGACCGTAAGGTTCAGCAAACCTGTGACATTGGTTCCAAAGCCGCTGTATGCGGAAATACCTTGATCACTAAGCTCGGGATAACGAGAGATGACATAAGTTAGGGTATCCCAGAAGGCATCTTCTGTGCTGGTAGAGGTACCTAAGAAAATACTAGCTGTAGCGAATTTTGTAGATGGGAAAGCACGGATGGTGACTGAAGTTATCACACCAAATGTTGAGCCACCGCCCTGGTCGTGTTAGAATATAACTTTTGGATTTGAAGCTGAATGTTAATGTGAATATTGGAACTTACTCCGCGAAAGGCCCAAAAGAGGTCTGTATTCTGACACTCGTTTATTGTCAGGATTTCCCCTCCTGGTGTTACAATCTCCATTTCAAGAACTTGATCAGCTCCCATTCCATAGGTGGAACTTAATGCCGCATGACCTCCTCCGGTCAAATAGCCTCCAACTCCCACAGTTTCTGCTCCACCACTTACAATTGTCAAGTTTCGTGAATGAGCTTGTTGATTAATCTCTAGCATTTGAGACCCAGCTGAAGCAGTAATTGCGTGGCCATCAATCGATTTTCGACATTTTTTAGGCTTGAAATCTTCATGAAAGGTAAGGCCTCTCATGTAGTGAGTCCATATCGATAGGGAATTGGGACCCGATGATCTATCAAATTGATTAGCCTTTCAGCTAAATTTGGCGATGTAAGTCCTACCTCCCAAGAAAGTCATGGCCAGTCCCCTTGACAACTAAACGAATCTGATGTTTTCTTGCGAAATCCACTCCCCTTTTCACATATTCGGGACGAGTAGCATTGACAACGTAGACTGGATATCCATCCCCACTACAAGGGAGTGTTGGTACTGGAAGACAGGTGTTATTGTTCCAGTTGTTAGCAACAGAACTCACGGGATCGTCCGTGTGCCATTTTGTAGTGAGCCAACCAGCTTGTACAGAGGGACAAGCGAGGGCATTGAAAGTTGGCTGAGTAGGATGACATACGGCACCTGGTGGAGTAGTTTTGATAAGATGTCCAGAGAGTGACCGATTCAAGGACGCCCATTCGTCAACACTAGGCCATGATTTTGTTCCAGGTGTAGCTTTGCACCTCGGAGTATGGTTGAAAGCAGAGGCCAGGCTTAGGATTTGGAAAGCGTATGTAAGCATAGAGAGAGACGTTAAATTAAGCATGATTCCTAGATAGCGAATGTCTCTGAGGAGTTACATACAGAAAGATTCTTATCTGACCTACAAAGTTCGCTAGCCTTATATATACGTATTTCTGTCCAAGGATTTGAAATTCATCAGGTTACATTGACTTTACAAGTTACAAGGAAAAGTATCAATATATCCGAGCACTATATATATTGTGGGTAGGCTGCAGCTCTCGGCCAATGTTTCCATACGCGTATTCGCCGAGTTCATAATTTTCGGACTTCTCTTAGTTGACCTGATTGTATTACATGCAACAGAACATGGCGCAGCCTAGAAGTCACCTTCTGGTTAGGGCCGATTAAGATGTTTGCATGAGTCTTGTGACTCGGAGGAACATTCGTGCCGCTGAACTACAGAGAAATGAGCATACTCACGTGATATCAATGTTCTTGAGAAACATTCCTTAGCCTGTGGTCAACACGCACCCCAAGAAGAGATCTCTTACTTTCGTCCACTTTATATCTCCACTTTATATCCGCGGAGAAATTAGTACAACAGATATCATCAGATTTGAAGCATAATCATCGATGGACTTTGAGTGGTAGATCGGATCATTGACTGCCTGTTTTTACACAGTTGCGGATTAGCAGTATGACGCCAAAAAGCTTACATTCCTGCAATTCATCTAGATTGATACAAAGGCCTTTTTCAAGCGTGACTAGCGGAGTTATAGAGAACGCCTATGCCAAGGTTTTGAGTTTGACTTATTAGCTAGTATCAAGTACCTGTACTCACGATATGGACAACAGGAGAGGTTCCTCGGTGTTAAGGTGTGCTCAGGTTCTTGTATTGTGATAAGTCTAGGGAAGGAAGCTCTCCGTAGGGAGAGATTCTAGGTATAGCTAACTACTGGGGATGTGGGTGCCTAAGGCCACAACAGCTGAGGAAGCCTAGATAGGATCTCATCAAAAATACATTTTTCAAACTCAAGGCAGGGTTCTCTTTCTTGCATGACAAAATTCTTTCAAACTACTTCCTACCTCTCTACACTTTGCCGTTTAGTATACCTTCTTCTAACTAACTTTCCTCTTTCCATCCCTCCAGTTATATATATTTTATCTGTACCAGCACGAGCTATTACGTGCTACAGCGAAAGAATATGGGCGGGTGTGTGATATTCTGATCACAACTAACATATAGGCCTGCTACAAAGGATAATATCGAGAGAATGGAGAAGGGTCTAAAGCGGAGGTAGTGTTCATCCTTAATGGGTGATTGCTGTCTTGTGTACACTTTAGGCAATATACTAAAAACATTTTACATATTTAATCAAGCTACTATCTTTTTCTTGACCGCTAAGCCACGCCGTAACGCCTAACCCACGCACCCAGTTATCCTTCTATATACGTGGAAGGTCGTGGAGAAAGTTACTAAGCAGTTCCAATATAATTCTGAGCCATCAAAAAAGAATTCGCCTTGATTGCAATTACAACTACTCGCATCCCCAGCTGCCAAATCCTGCACCGACCGGACCGTGCTTTGCGCAAGAATGGCTAGAAGTAAGTGCAGAACACTTGGATATTTCATTGTATCAGATTTACTGATTCTCGAGAATCATAATCTTAGCTTGAAAAGGGTCTAGAATTCCGACCTGAATTGAAAGGTACTCAGGAAGAGATTTTAGAAGCTAGAAAGAACCAGCTACACCACTAACCCCCAATCAATGACCCAGCCCACCTTTGCAGTTCTGTAAGTGTTTACTATATGTCATAAATGATATGGCTTCGCCAGTATTTTCCTATTGCCCTTCTCATGGACGACTTTGTCAGACTTTCCCTCGTTAGAATGGGCAAACCTGCTGAAGATTCACATGAATAGACGACACAAAAATCACCCCTCAATGTTAAAGTAAGAGTCTACACAACGAAAGTAAAATCAAATGCTCCGATTCCGATTGGTGTGTTTGTCCATGGAGGTTGCTACTGTGGTAGCGATCTGAACTCAGACAACAGCACTACGAGATACATGGCAGAAAATTTGCCGTGCATCTTCATCAGCATGGACTATCAATTGGATCCTAATCACAAGTTCCCGACTCTGCTCAATGATTTTGAGACTTGGTTCAACTAGGTAAGCTCAAGGAGAAGACTTTTGAAAACCTAGAACAGTTCGTGGAGTGTTTGTTCACAGAAATTAGGCTTATGATAATGCGAAGAAAGTCAATGGCGACCAACGAAAGGTTTTCGCCCGGTGAATCTCTGCTGCGGGAAATTTATCTTGTGGCCTGGCGGAGAGATTCGTCGAGGGACAAAAACACAAACTGGCTGGTATCATGAACATTGCTGGGGGGAACGATGCATCCTGACAATGTCCCTGACCGCCTTAAAGACCAGTACAGATCAATGTGCGAAAATGCAGTGGGCGTTCCCATCATTAGTCAGGAAGTTAAATAATTTCAATAAAAAGTCAGCATCAGAGCCAACAGCACTAAAACCTCAGCATCGTAATAATCATGAACTTTGGACAACAGTAACAAAACAATTTAGAGGCTACCGATGTAAATCCTTATGACTTGGACTATGTCACAGCTTTATTTGAAGACATGAAGGAATTTCCTAAATTGTATTGAGTAGCCTATAGACTCGACCAAATGCGCGATGAATAGTAATCATGGATAGCGAGTTGAAGAAAGCAGGGGTAAAAACCATGACAAATGTCTATCCTGGGTTGCCACATGTCTTCTGGGTGTTTTCTAACTGCCCAGTAGCCCGATTTTCCAGAAGAATCTAGTAGAAGGCGCAAAATTTATTCTTTCATAGGTGTTTATAAAGATTTGATTTGTAGAAAATGGAACGAAGTATTTCGTCTAAGCTAAATAGCTTTTTTATAAGAATAATTATCATTATAATAATCAGTTCTACGTATTGAGTCATTAAGAACATGCATATTTTGATTAAATAGTGGGTATGTTTCCAAGAAAGAGTGTTAAGTATAAGATAAGACTTTAGTGAGTTACTAAATATGGGATACCTATGGACAGCTGAGCATTGTCAGAATGCGGGGTCAGCCAGCCATTCGGAAACTCCGTACAGTAGGGTGCAAAAATTATGGGGAATGGGATTAATACTTTTGCACCTTACTATACGGAATTTCCGACTGGCTGACCCCGCATTCTCCATAAAGTTGCTGTATAGTTTTGTTTCTATTTCATATATATATCCAACTATACTCTCAATATGGTGATAGAATTTTTTGGGAGATTGCATACGAACCGTTGTCTGTTTCACTCTTTTCAAAATGCTTTCCTATAACATCAACGAAAGCATCCTGCTTTCGAAAAGCCAGCTTGTTCTCTACTCTTCACTTCTCATTACAATATGCTACATCGTCTATGCAAGATTCCTGCATCCAATCGCAAAATATCCTGGACCCTTCCTGGCCTCCTTGACAAACTTCTATAAGTGCTTCTATATATATGATCTATCGTTTCATGAGAAGTTAGTCGAGTTACATGAACAGTATGGCCCTGTTGTCAGAGTTGGGCCAAATCACCTGCATTTTTGGAATGCTGAAGCGATTGCGCCTATCTACAAGAGCGGGAAATCAGTCGGGAAGACTGAGTTTTATGATGCCTTTACGACATTCAACCCAAACCTCTTTGGTGGCCGTGATGAAGGAGTAGGGTTGTCAATCTCACCACTTTTGGAAGGGAAAAAAATAAGAAATGCTGTAGACTAACGTCCAAATAGATTCACTCAATGCGCCGCCGCCAGCTTTCTCATGGATTTTCTCAGGCATCTATCGAAAAGTTACAACCTATTATTGAAGAGCAGATGGCAAAATTGATCGCTACACTTCAAGAATATGCTAAAACTGGACAATCGTTTGATATGAAAAACCTCATTTCATGTTTTGTCTTGGATATCCTTGGTGAAGTAGCTTTCAGTCGATCTTTCAATGCACAGGCAGCCGCGCGAGCAGATGAGATACCAGCGATTAATGATCACCTTTTTCTTGCTTGTTTCATTGGTGAACTGGCCGGCCAAAACTTCTGGAAATATTTGATATCTTGGTCGCCAATTCCCTGGATTCGGCGATTGGCTGAGAGTAGGGCACAATTGAAACAAACCTGCTCGGATGCTATCGCATACAAACTTGCAAATCCTTCAAAACGCGCAGATCTCCTGCAAAACCTAATCAATGCGAAAGATCCAGATTCAGGTCAAAGCCTAAGTATACTTGATATTAACACAGAGGCTTTTGCGATGCTGTAAGATAAGTTCGTATACAATGTCGTTGTAACCAGGAACTAAAACAAATTACAGGATTGCTGGTTCTCACTCAACTTCAGGAACAATGAGCTTTCTCTTCTGGCACCTTTTACATAATCCTCAAGTCCTCTCCCAAGTAGTAGATGAACTTGACACAGTTCTTGGACCTTTACACCGAGACCAAATAGCGTATCAAATCTCGGGCTTAGAGTTATCTCTGCCGTATACCATGGCCTGTATCCGCGAGAATTTCCGCATGAATCCCGTATTCACTATGAATCTCTGGCGTCGCGTTCTTGGAGAGAGCTTACAGATTGGAGAAAACTCAATTCCACAAGGTGTAAGCTCACTATAATGCTCTAGTATGTGCCTGCTGACATCGAGAATCAGACAAATGTTTGCATTTCAAACTATGTCCTTCATCACAACCCTGAGATATGGGGTGACGACCATATGGTGTTCGACCCAGAACGTTTTGCAAACAGCAACCCTGATATACAGAACAACCTGCAAAATCTGATTCCTTTCAGCGTTGGTCATCGAATGTGTATTGGGAAAAATCTGGCAATGACAAATATACTAAAGACAGTAACAACACTTTTTAGTTTATTTGAGTTTGAGCCGCTTGATCACGATACCTCTGTACGACTTGAAAGTGCAGGAGTTGGAGAGATAAGGGGTGAATTCCTATGTAGGGTACAGGCTAGAAAATCCATTGAGATTTAAATAAGCCACATCAAACAACTTAAAGCATTTCAATAGTGTTAGTGTCACTTAGGTGACTAGATTGCCATTCCATTTCGCGCAACGAATGATTAAATTCTCCCAAAAGAATACTGCCCCCAGAAATCCCCATTTAATCTTCAGAGAAAAACATCCGACCCAAATCAACTCGCAATTGACTATGACTTCGTATTATAGTAATATCGTCGCAGTTTCTCAATGTATACTTGAACCTAGTGGCAGACGAGAAATAATATAACGTTCGTGGTGGCGGCGAAACATGCGAGGATTTAGGCTCACCAGGCTTTATGTTAAGTACAGTGTAGTTGACTTAGTTGACCCCGTACCCACCGCGGATGGATACCTCGCAAGCAATTGATGCACCATTTTTAGAAGAAACATCCGCTCATAATGGCAATCTTTCGGGCTAAAGATGTTGAAGGAGCTGCCATATTTATTGCTATCCTAGTTGTTAAAATTTCCTGATGCCGTGCAAGTGGTAGTTATTCTACTTCGACAAAACCTAAAATGATTCCAACTTTTCAATTACCACCTCGATCGAATTCAGAGGAGTTCTTAAAACTCAAATCAAATATCTCGGACCATGATCATTATTGACAAGTCAGTATGGGAATCTTTGCAATGGGATTCCAGATACAATGCGGAGTAAGTAAAACTGTTTCTGGAACAACTGAAACGAGATAGGACATTCGGTCACAAAACTATTTTTTTGCATATTCGTCGTGACATTATGATGTGATCTGAATTTACGGCTTGTTGGTGGGCTTCTTTCGGCATCCCGAATATAAACATGAGTTCGGTTCCTGAGGCTCTCCCTAATTCCTGGCACTCCTTCTCATGCTTGTTAACCATAACATAGCCATTTTTCCTCGTAATTAATCAAGACCTTCCTGCCGTATTCGAAGGGCTTGCCGCCTACAAAACCAGCCCGAAGTACTTAGCATAGCAGAAAATCATTTTATCCATAGTTATTGGACTTAAAGTACCGGAACATAAGTCATTGGCTTCCTAACCAGCAACGGCCCATCAGTAGCTTGTAGATTAGAGAGATTGCGGGGGACAATGAAAAGGTAACGAATACTATAGTTCTAAGGGTGTTGCGATCAGTCATTACAGCTTTTGACTGCAGACACAATATGTATATCTCTACGCCAATGCCTAGCTGCAGCTATCGAATGGCCCAATTGTGTTGAAAGGGCTCGGGTTCAACTAGACCAGGGGTGTGGAATATGTGCAGAGTACGTCCCATCCAAATACATAGAAAGTCGTTTTTGAGTTACCTATCACGCTTGAACTTAATGAATGAATGATTTGCTACAAATTGCTCTTGACTAGCTTATTAAATTTGGTTCATTAGTGCTAAGTTTACAACCTTCCCATCCCATATTGATATGACTACTAAAAGATATTTGGTAAAGAATATACAACTCCAGAGCTTAGAGAGCTCGCTCTATATGTATACAGCCAAAGATCCTGCAACTGCCAGTCCAAGCAAGTTGATTTGATAAGCTGTTGCAGCCGCACTCCCAGATGATGAAGTTGAAGTTTGACTAACGACAGTTTGTGATATTGCAGATGGCATTTTTGATGCTTGAGTCGTAGCTGGCATTTCTGAACTGGTGACACTGGACAGACTTGTACTCAAAGACACAGCGGATGAAGTGGTATTGGTGCTTGACTCGGCCACCAATGATTTAGCAGTGACATTATTGACCACCTGGTTCTTAATCCACTCAGTAGCTTGGTCTGAGTACAACTCAAAATAATTCCAATGGTCCTTGATCACGCTCCCGCCAGCACAATTGGGATCCGTGACGACACAGTAGTCACGTAGTACCGGCGTCCACTGTTTCAAAGCGTTAAGTTCTTTAACTGGCCGAGGATAGGTACCGTTCTTTTCAGCGCCAGAGAACGTGTTGTATGGCTGTGAAGCAGTGTGACGTTTTGAGCCCCACATCAATATAGCAGTTACTTAATCTCGGAGTCAGTATAAATTAATTTCGGTCAAAAGAGCGGACACTCACCCATTTTCCCAGCATCTGATTCAACATCCAGTCCCTCATTGTTCCCCTGCACACAATCTCCAAAGGTTCCTCCTCCTCCACCAAATATATCGCCAACAATATATGCGCCTTGAGAGTAGCCACTTACGACCAACTTAGATTTTGGACAGCGTTTATTGTACGCTATAATCTGCGATAAACCATTTGCGACACCCTCGAAGATTGAGTCGCAGTACACAGCCTCGAAAGTGCTGTAGTAGAGGATATCTTCATAATCGGAGCTGGTAGAGGCGTTAGAAAGAGCCGTACTAATCTGTTCAACGAACGACTCTTGGCGGCCTGGATAGTCCTCGTTCCAGCCCCTGGCGAGGAAAATGTGCGTATCTGTACAAACGGATTCTTCTCGTAATGACAAAGGGGCAATTGACTGAACGGCACACACGAGAGGAAGTATAACGAAAAGTCTGGCGAGGAAGTTCATCGTGACAGATTCGCTGTCTGCTAGGTTGCTACAGAGTCCTAAAATCCATAATTCGTGACCTGCATTGGCCCAGAAGATTCAAACGCGGATCAGTGCGGCATGGGATTTATATGTGAAATCCCTTTCCCCTATTATTTCTTATCAACAACTGACAATTTATCGGGATCCACTTTATGGTGCTATTTTACCTTGGTTAGAGTGAAGGGCGATCCACTTGCCAAGAAATGGCCGGATATTATAATGGAGCTCTTGTGAGTTTTGGAAGTGCGTCTGAATTATGTGGCATACAATACAGGTACCACGATACTATACTTCCCGCTATTGTTAGCTGCCAAAATTGCTTCGCAAATATTTCGAGGCAGTTTTGCACTAACCAAAATCGTCGCCCGATTCGATCCGAAGTACAGACCGCATGGCGATCATAGATGGATATACTCTTTGGGAAGGCTATAACAAACACTAAGAACGATGTCCTACAAAGATATTTAAAAACCCCCAAGAATTAAAGCTATTTATATATAGTAAGATTAGTATAAATCTGGTAATAGAGCTATAGTAAAAAAGCTCTGCCGCGCTATAAAAAGAGGAGCTTTGCAAATCAGGAGTGAAGGTAACGATGCCGACGTGAATTTCTAGCGGCAGGGGTTTAGAGTGTCTGAGAGTAGTTAAAGAAGATAGATCATAATGAAATATATAAGATATTGAGGTGTGCATTGATTTTAAGATGCTTAAAGTCAATGCACCTAGTAATTTTCCAGTACGCAGGGATGGACGTCATTGGATTTCCCCTAACGACAACGAATCAGAAACGGTTTGCCCCTGTATGTGAGTGAATGGTCCGTCACAATGAGTCTTAGGCGAAGCTCTCTCCTTCGATAATCAAAGGAAACTGTAGTTCTGTGCACCATGTTTGAGTCGAGAGTGGAGCTTGAATTTGATATTGTCATTAGATTAGTTGAAATAGGATTCCAAAGTGAGTCGCGATTCACTTTGGCTACGGAGCACCGGTACGTGTATCATGTAAGTGCTAGTTGTATTCTGTAGTAATCGTTGATTGTATTAACGACATACCGGGATGGTGATGATATATCCGTCTTACCCGTCTTAGCCGTCTTACCCGTCTGAAGCTCAAACGGATCGCGTGACCTGGTCATATGACCGGAATCGTTCGAATATACCATCTATTAGCGAGCTAGTTAATTATTGGGTTGATTATCTGGACAAAATTAGGAAACTGATACATGATCCATAACCAGTCAATTGTGGGACTACAATAAACATAGAATTTCCAGTTTGAAGATGATTGCGCGGTAGTGCATTAAACACAAGGATTATATCGATCTAGATTATAGCTAGAGCTGGATTTCATGGAGCATGGTTTATTGATGACCTCATGAGCAAACAAAGTAAATTCATTATATCTTGAGCTACCGGTATCCCTATATTATATTACTATCTGTCAATGGGTTACATTAAGTTAGATTAAGATAAGATTGTATAAACCACTATTCGAAGTTGGATCCTAGGAATTCTGTTAGCTTACTTTTTGAAATACCTTTTGTGACGTGAATGAATACATACCAACGTATGGAATAGTGTAGGTCTCATAATTATTATTCACCACAACATAGCCGGTGTAGAAAGGGAACAGGTCGATGTTTGGGGTAAATGTAGGTGGTGCAACTGAGACTTGAATAGTACTCGACTCGCCACCTTTGATCAAGACGGACGCGGTACTAAATGTGGTGCTCGCGTACCAGGGGTACATCATACCAAATTGCCAAGTAGCAAACTCAGCATATTGCATCCCGCCGGCTGGCCTGTGAGAAAAGGTGTATGTTTTTGAGCGGGTAGAGCGGTTGGTAATAGTTAGATTTCTTGTCACGGTAGCAGAAGAGAATCCAAGATTGAGCTGAGTAGGTGTGACCTGGCTTTCCCACTTCAGAGCGCTTACAGCATTAATCATACCTGTACCTTGCTGTGCTACCGAACTTAACATGGATGGATTATAGTACCATGGTAGTGGAGAGGCAGAGTTCTGTATGACTGCATAGGTTTCATGGATGCTCAGACTGGGACGCTGGGAGTGAATGAGTGCGTAGACTCCAGCCACAAAAGGACATGACATTGACGTGCCGGAAATAACTAGATTTCAATCAGCCACAGTTCAAGTGCAACAGGAAGCCCAAAGATATGAGAGGTTCAGTTTACGTACTGGCATATCCGCCATAGAAGTCGAGCGGCCAGGTTGCAAGAATTTGACCACCTGGGCCGGAAGCTTGAGGCTTGTTGTTAAGGTTATACTCCGGGCCTATAGAAGAATAATTACTCATGAAGCCAGGCGTGATCATTTCACCACTCTTCGCACCATAGACCGTGCTGCTGAATGAGACTTTGTATTGCCCAGGCTTTTTGGTGTATGAGCTGAGAAACGTGGTAGAGTCTTGCACACTCAATACAATAGGGTTGATTTGAATATCCATAGGGCTGGGTGCAGCATAATTTCGAAGGGATGGCGTCAGATCCGCAGTTGTATAGCTTACAAAGTATCTGTAGCCGTTTCGATATGCAACATCAGCCTTGCTTACTGCCGAACAACCTCCATTTTTCACAGCTAGAATATGTTTCGCTGGATCCAGACCTTGTGAGGTTAGATTGTCAGCAGCCTGCACGTAATAGTTTACAGAGCAGCCTTGAAGTGATGCACTATCGGCACCGAAGTTCATAACTTGTACTGTCAAACCTTCCGCCGGACTGTCAAGTGGAAGAACAGTGGAGTAGCGAAGCGTTCTCCCGTTGTTATCCTTGAGCTCGTACGTGACTGGAAACTTGGTGTTCTCTACGGAACCGACAGAAAACACGTCTTTTCCGATTCCGGGCGCAGATGTTAGGTATGGACCACTCGCACCATTGTTACCCGCTGACGCAAATACAGCTACCCCTTGCTCTACCAAAGCAGAGGTAACCTGTCCCCATGGATCATCTTCTTCGTTGTTTGTAACAGCACCGAGTGACATAGAGACGATGTTTGCTCCATCAGCAACTGCTCTTAACATGGCAGAAATGAGAATGTCAGTCTCAGCTGATCCTATGCAATCAAAGACTCGATACATTCCTAGATGTACATTAACTTCTAATTGACAGATGACCAATTCTACTAACCTAACGTTGCTTCTGGAGCGACACCTACAAGTCCAAATCCTGAGCCGGGCACATCTTGCTACAAGATCGAGGAGATTAGCACTGAATTATAGGGACGCTAGTATGCCATGGTTAAAAGAACAATTTCTTACCATTCCGATGATACCAGACGTGTGAGTCCTACGGAAACAATTTTAGCTAATATCTGGTTTGTTTCTTGAAGCTCAAGAGTATGAAAAACGTCTGTTGTAGCGCAAACCAGACGAATTTTGGATACCATGGTTGAACTTATATAAAGCATAAACTTACCCGTGACCCCCATCAATACATGTAGCCAGAGGATCAGGACTATCATTGATGAAATCGTAGCCAAATTCAATTTTGCATCCAATACCAAAACACCCACCCAGGGCAGGATGACGGTAGTCAACACCGGTGTCAATAACAGCAATCCTAACACCCTTTCCTTTGATACCTTGGGAGTGGAGCTCATTTACTTTGGCCATAGACAGGGGATTGTTGACTTCAGTATCTCCAACAATGAATGGCTGAGTGATGTTAGTGCCAGGCACGACGGCTCGAGACTTTACTGGCTTAGATGCCCTGACAGCTTATTAGTATTTGGTTGATATGGAGATAGTGATCAGCTAGTCAGTGGGCAATTATTCGAAATCACAAACCGTTCAATTGCGGCCAAAGGTCGTGGGATCTTTTGTACAGGCCACACGCCTATGACATTATCCATAGCTTTGAGGGCTTGAAGATCTGCGTCATTCTTGAGGGTCAATGAAAGACCAACAAAAATGGCAGAGTCAGAATAAGTTTGTCGAGTGGTGTAATCTAAATCAGCTTTTTTGGATAGTCTGTGAAACTCTACGTGTGGGATATCACTTCGTCTTAATAGGCCATTCGTTTCGGCTTTCAACTGTACAATGTATGTACTAGGAACAACATCTGGTATTTTTCGACTGTTGCGTCCTCTGCCTGGACTTTCTAATTCCGGGAGTCTCTCAAGCTCTTGAGCAAGTATGGGAACAGATATCGCAAGGGAGAATATAACAGCCGTGACAGCTCTTGAGAAGATCATGTTGTTCAGATACACAAGCAGCACAGATTTGTTCCTTTCGTGACGAAAACTGTTTGGCGCAAAAACAGAGAAACCTTCCGTCTTTATATAATCACGCTAAACATAGATATCTTCAGATAGTTTGACGATATCACTAGTCCCGCCAGTCACTTAGATGCATGGTTCATTGCACATTACCTAAATCGACCGACATATATCGAGCTTGTGCTCGTTCAGTGCCATAATTCAATATGTCCAGCACCCAGGAGTAGACCACTGCAGCAATAGATGAGGTTCAGACATCTCCTAACCCCTTCCCTACTCAATCGAGAAGGTGGAATAATCAATCTAACAATTCGCCTCGCAATAAAGCGACGCTGGTGCTGACAGCCAAGCTGATTTGCATGTATGTGCCTAGCACTTACATGTTCTCGAGCCAGGATCATAACCGCCGTTATCAAATCAGAAAGTTGCTAGGATGAGTCGCTGCGAAGAGTGGGGAACCATGTAACGAACCCAAAGAATTCGAGTAACGAGCACCGTGAGGAAATGGTCGGTGACACTTTCCGTATATGCAAAGCCGATAAGAATGGACTTCACATGCTCTCGCAGCATCCCTGTGATATCGAATTCGCAAAGAGAAAAATGCTCATGATACCGCATCACTCCGTATCCAGCAACAACTAGTAACACGATGTGTGCATTTGTATATGCAGTGCAGTCAAAGGCAATTTATTATTCAATCCCCTGGTGCTATCATCAAATCGAGAGTGTGCTTCGCAAAAGCGACAAAGCGATGTGGCGTGCAGGAGGTAAGATCTTGGCAATTTTCTATCCAATGCGATTCTTGCAAAGTCCAACTGCGCCGCATGTTACTTAACGTAGATTAAATGAATTCTGATGTGTAGCGGTCGAATAACTCTTTTGGATTCACACAGAAGCGTATCGCTAACGTAAGGAACTAATGTCGTCAACTACCGAGTACTATTTATAAGTACTCCCTCTACAATTCCCGTGTAGATAAGATTCTGGTACCAATCGGCTGCAGCTAAAGGATAGAGTCTAGCTCTTAACGACTCCCATGTAAGTGCTCGTAAGGATACCGGGACCTGGTCGGGTGCCCGATATCGCGGGGCAATCCAGGAAATTGGAAAAGAAAGCATGCTGGATTGATTATCTGAGCGGTGCAACACAAAGTTGCCATGCAGAATTAAAAAATGTGGTAAAGCTAATATAGAGAAAGCAAGCCTTACATTTAACGTGACATAAGAGATTGAGGTGAAAGACAAGAAGTCCGATGGAGTTTGAAGGCTTGGCGTACCTTTTCCTTCGTCGCACCTCTCTCATTCAAGAAGACCATCAGCATATTTCTCTGCCTCTCATTATAGTCCGACGGGAATGATTTGTGAAAGAAGTTACGTCAGAGCAAAAAGTAGGACTGGCATGAGCTTGATATTTAGGAGAAGGATTGGTTACAAACTGCAGTGTTTTCAACACTAGACTTTTAAAAGCTATTGTTTGAAGTTCAGTAAGCTGCATTCTCTGACTCTATGGGAGACTAGATTGTTTTGCGACCCAAAGTTGCTCTGGTTCAGATGAGATGGTCAAATCTCCTCAGCGTGGACGAGACTGAGATCGAGAATTTTTCTCTTCTTGTACTATTCTCTGGCAAGTGCTAGATTATGAAGTACATCTTGCTTTAACCATGGGGCAACTCTTCATTTTGGGTTACTGTACCCATTTAAGCACTTAACTATCAGATAAAAGAAATCAAACTCACCCCGATTATTTTCAATGTACTGCCGAAGCGCGCAGCCAGCCCAAGCATGGCTACCCGTTGCCTCTGTGGGACTGAAATCTTCTATATAATAGAAATTTCTAGAGAAATCCTTCTCCCCTTTTCAGAACACGGAGATCTCATTTCATTATACTCCCATACGTCTCTGAATTGATTTTCTTCATGGCAAGAGAGTCTGACCATAGTGGTGTGTGGAAAGGTCATGGCTCAAGCTGCAGTGCATCATGTCTTGAAATGGAAATCTTGATTAATTATGAGAACGACTGTAATTAGCTTTAGAAATGTCAACTCAATAATAACGCATACAGATTATATCGCAACATCAGCGTGGTTATGCATAGGAAAATCCAAACAGGGAAATAAATCTAGACCAGTTCTCAATGACATACTCCTTTCTTTTGGTTATATTTTATTTACAATGAAAGATTATGCTTCATCGTAACTAGACATCACTGCTCACAACTCGATACCGATTCGTGAATGCTAGGATTTTAAAATCTAACGCGGACATATCTAGGATTGATGCGTGAATACCGTTAAGTTCACGAATGATAGGGGACGAATTATCATAGAGTTTTTTACAATAAGACACGTGACCAAGTTTCCAAGCAAAGTGATCAATTCGTTGTGGAATTACGATACAAGGATTTGTTATTACATATACATCTCGGTGTTACAACACGTTCCAACTCAAGATCACCACTTGTATCTCCACCCACCATTGTATTCTTCCACCATTACGAGGCCCACTTGCCTACCAACAACCACCTTACAAAAGTAATGCAGCAAAACCGGCGGCCACGGCTGCCATACCGACACCGGTTGCCATTGGGGCACCAGCAGTGCTGGCGCTTGCTCCGGCTGCACTGCTAGAAGCGGCACCAGCAGCGCTGGATGCCTCGGCGGTTCCTGTAGGAGCACCGGTGACGGCAGCTGTGGTGGTTGGGACCAAGCTGGACACAGCAGTTGCGGGCTCTTGGATATCCTCAGCATATCCGGAGCTATTTGTGCGTTAGTGGGGATTCCAGAAAAGGATGGGAAAGATGTGGAAAGGCGAGGGAGCTTACCATGTAGCGTTCGAGGCACCTGTGCAGCCCTCACCAATGCAGATAGCTTGGAGCTCGGCTGGCTGGGATGGGATAACGACGGCTGGTGGGGAGCACTTTTGGCCGAATAAGGTCGTCAAAGCGGTTCCGACAACCGCGAGATCGTCGGCAGCGACACCGAAGGAAGCTGCGGACATGGCGACCTGGGTGATGAAGTAGCCAACCTCAGCTGCAGACAAGTCCATGAATTTGTGAACCTCGTACATGCTAGCGGAACCGGAGTAGACGGGGAAGTCGGTACCCATTTGCGTGCAGCCTAAGAGACCACCGAAGTAGGAGTATAGATGGGTGAGAAGCAAGCTGTGAGAGAGGGATCGTTAGCTCCAGGTTCGCGGGTAGTGGAAGAGATTCTAAACTCCAAGACGTACTACTGCATACTGCTATCATCCTCGGAAGGCTTGTTCTCCTTGAGAGGAGCAGCTCCACCACCATCAAGGAAGTTCACTGAGGTACCGGTGTCACCACCCGTGTTGGTGGAGGCAAGACCACCGTTGAAGTATGGCAAAAGGTCAACGGCGGTACCGTTGTATTCACCTGCTGCGAGGATACCTGCGACAGTGACGCCGACATTGGGTGTGGTATCTTTCGAGAGTTAGAAATACTCATTCACTGATTGATATGTGGTTTATTGATAGGAAGCTCCTTTAGAGAGAGGAAGAGGAGAATGTTGGTGAGTGAAGTGCATGACGTACAGTTTCCAATGACAGCAGTGTTGACAACGAGTGTCAAGAGTGTCATCTGATTGGCGGCAGTGTTGTTCATCAACAGCGCTGTGGTATAGTAATCACAGATGGTTGTGTTGGATGGTCTCTGCGCAGAGGCAAGAGTTGCCAATGCCGTTGCGACAGTGAGAGTCTTGAACATCATCTTGGTCTATAGTTATTGTGTTTGGAGTGACAAAAGTAACGAAAGTGAGGTTTGTTTATGGAAGGATAGAGAGGAAGACAAGATGAAAGAGGAGCGGGAGGTATATGGGGTTGAGCTAAGTATGTAATCATAGCTCGAAAGGGGAATCTGCAGCTTACTTTGAAGCTATGATGGTAGGACCCTCTCTCTAAAGTTTCTTAGACTTGGAATTGAGATGAGAGGAAGTGTAGCTGTGAAATGGGAGCCGAGTGATTGGATGGGACAGATGGAATGGGTGAGGGTGGCAGTCCTGAACGTTACAACGGATGAGCTACTTTCCGAACTCTCAATCGTTAGTGTGAAAGGCAAATCTAGAGCTGCGGAAGAGGGTGAATCCAGATACGCTAGCTTCCACCCCGCGTTGAGACAGGTCGACTCGGATCTTGCACTAACCGAGTAGAAGAACTGATATGAAATTACAAGTCCTTGATTGGCAGGTGGTGATGATCTGGCGGAAGGTTTCTCATTTTGCGGTGCATCGGAATTTAGAGTTGCAAAAGAAACGCTTCGGAGGTAAATAGAGTAGCTAGGTTCAAAGTGTCCAACTCTCCCAAAGGTCAATTGAAAGGACCAGCTCGGGGGCGTTGTCTACAATACACCAGACTTTCTTTTCGAGTCTGCATCTTGCGATCTCGTCTTTCGTCTCCCTTGCTGTTGGGTCATACCAATTCTGATGGTTGAATATATACTCACCCTATCCCTGCTCTATATTCAGCAATCCACCTCGTCATTGGTTGCGCCTCGTTCCACTCGCACCCGAAAATGCGGAGAAGCTTAAAAAGCAAATGTCCAATCACGATGAAGTGTTTACCATTCACACCCTCCGCCATTCCGCTTCCGTAGGATAGTGTGGCACGCTTTGCCCTTTTGGTGACATGGTGATGGTCGGAAAGCCATGTTTCCGACCAGAGGCCTGCTGGTTCCTGTCGATCTGGGTCACTAGCGCCTATGGGAAAAATGGGCGACTTTGCTCATTGTGGTTGTTTGGGAAACACTCCATTCGAGGTGAAAAATATTAGGGTGGTTCGGTGATCCGGAGAAGCTGATGTCGGGGTTGGAAAAGTTGAGAACGGGAGGATTTGAGATTGTTAATTAGTTAGTTAGTGAAGAACGTAAAGCAATCTAATTCTAGCCAGGTACTGTGAAGAGAAACAAGTCACAACCTAGCATGAAAGCCAGCCAACCCCGTCCAGGCGTGCGAGCAGACCTGGAGTCGACGCCTTATAGACTTGCAACTCTATCAAACTTTGTTAGAGGTCGCGACTCAACAATAGCCAGCAATTGGAAATCAATAAATAAACAAACATATAAACAAACATGTCCGGCGTTCTGCTTCATCTCAGGTACATTTCCACAAGTGCCACGAAACACGCGCCAAAGCGCTCCACCTCCTGCACAGCATTCCCAGCTGACTGGAGCGATGGCGGTTCACGAGAAATCTTAAAAATCGGCGTCGACTTGAACTATTTGACTAGACTTATCCACTCTCACGATGCCTCCAAGTCGTCGGACGTCAGTTGATCTTCGCGCTCGAAACATGAACACCATTGTCTGGTCTTGGTGGTCTCCCGGATTGCAGGCATTTGGCAATGTGGTCTGTCTAGTCTGCGAAGTCCAAGACGACCTCTCGGATTCTCGCAGACTACATGGAAAGGGTAGAGATTTGTGCGCTAGTGCCGCAGGTGAGCTTGTAGGATCAGAAGGGCGGGTATTTTCAAGCTACAACCGTGCATGCGATACAGGTCAGCAGGGTTAGATACCCGTCTAGTCCTCGAGCACACCGGAAGAAATTCTAGAGGTCCGATGATTAGGCCTGGTACAAGCTATTGAAAATGCAGATATGTTATTGGCTACTTTAATAGCGTGCGATAAACCGATGTGTTCTTGCCAAGTATCACTTCTTGAATCGGCCACACACGAAACCACGATGACCGCATATACAGAGTAGTGCTCTTTCAAGTAGAATTGTTCCCGCTCCTAGTCTAGTGATTTAATAATCAGCTTTTCCATGGGCCCCATTCGGGTGGCATTCTTCCTGAGTGTCGTCTCCCCCGTTGTTCTTACAGCTACGAGAGCCGCCCATTCTCCATCCGTTTGGTAGTGATCTATTATATACCAATATGTAGTAAGCTCATCAAAGAGCCTTTGGTCTTCTTCTCGCGAAACTATTTTGCGATTAGGAGGCACTATGATATTTTACAAATCAGTAGAATTTGTTGGTGGATATGTAGAAAAAGAAAAATGAGTAAACATTGGACTAAGTTTTTAACGAGTAAGGCGCAAACAATGCAACCCACAAATGGTACCCTGCAATTCGATGTTACATGATTGTATCTTGACTTTTGTTTGCACTATGATATATTTATCACATGTCTTCGCCTCGAGCTTCCTCTAGCACAAACTTCAATATCTATACATCATCCACAGAGTATTTGACACCAGCCCAGATCTCGTCACTCTGGAAGTGATTAAAGTCGACGGCACGCTGAAACCCGAATGATCAGATTCGTCGTTTTCTGCACCGGAGGGCGGACGGGCGTCGATACAATACTCCGCACCAGCAGCAAAACTAGCCCAATCAAGAGCCGAACCTCCGACTGGCGTACCAGTTTCACATTGTTATGAGGCTCATTCAACCCCGGTCCACCGACGGCCATGATAGCTTAACTTGTTCCGTTTGCGGTAGTTCGCTGATGAGCTTCGGTTTCCGGCAGGGGAGTCATTGCTCTATGGCTTGGTGATTCAACTAGCGGAATCGATGCGCCGACGGAGTATTTCCATACAATCAAAATTGCAGAAGCGTATGAGTGAAATTCAAAAAACCACTTGATCCCACCAGCATTTGTCTCCCCGATTGCACGAGAGAATGCCATGAGATTTGCTACCTCTAACGAGTCACCGTCTTCAAAGCCCTTGAACTGGTAAGCCTCGGTAGAATTACCACATGGGATCTTGGAACTACTGTTTGTTTCCAACTCGAAATAGAGAGGATAGTTACGATTCATGTTGACTCCAAAACATACAACATTCCCAACGTAGTCTTGAGGCGTGCAACACCGGAAACGATCGACTTTTTGGGCCCAAACAAAACCTTTGTCACTGTCAGAGAGGCACAAGCTCTAGCTGATGTTTGCTTTTACTATCTGGGTTCACCAGGGGAGTGATGAAATAGTCGTATGCATCCACTAAATAGCTTCTGGGTCTCCTAAATAGCCCTCGATTTTGTCTATATTTCGGTCAATGATACAATTGCTATTAACTTAGTTCACAATTCAAGAATTACTCACCATGGCTGAAATCCACTCGCGTGATGACAGTTTCACTCTACGTTACCAAACAGGTATTCATGCAGATTCTGGTATTGGTGTTAGCGATAATTAAGTAGGTCATTGGTCTCTTTTCTGTCTTGCGATATTGGGATTTAGCTAGTTTTCACTCGTAAAATGATATAACAAAGCCAGAGGAGTTTTGCGCGATTGGGATTGACTGGAAAAGAAAGATCCAACCATACTATATCGCCATACATACGACTAAACCAATAGTTAACGAGAGGAAATAATACATGTGTCAGCCACCTGTGAACTTGTGCCCCGATATGGTACTCTCAAATAGTGGTTTTTAGAAAAGATAGTCAAGTATGTATAAATACACTAATAGCATTTTACTTCATCCATCCAGGTATGAATCGTTGATCATATTTACCTAGAATGGTTTACAAATGATATCATCTCGAACTCCTTTTTTTTTACTTTGGTATGTTAGTGTAAGTAATCATGGTCTCTGCAGAATCTACAACGTATCCTATGTCATTTTAATTGGTGTGAAATAACACTCCAGTTAGTAATGAAATATGCCTGTGATTCTGAAAGTGCGCCTTGTACAAAGATCATGATCAATGGTACGGTTTCTAATAAAAATATGTGATTAGCACCTCTGCTAGATATGCCCTCGTTTGAATTCGAGTTGTAAATCACCTGGCAGATTACAACGGAGTGTTTACTGAATCTTGTTGGTAATATACCATATGTGAACTTCTGCCACTGGACATATAGCAATATACTCTGCAAAATAGTCACGTGATTAAGATATAAAACAATACTGGCACTGAAGCAAGTCTTATGCCTACGCGGAAACTAATATGATAGAATAGAATTACGCAATAAAAGGCCCGCACCTTGTTTGGGACGAGAGAACTGTTATATTCTTCTAATCAAAGAAGCCAGCACACCACAACTTAACCATGCCATCTACCATGTTATTAGTTTCTGGGTTCTGGGATGGCCCAACGGTCTTCCACACAGTCTTCCTCGATTCTCGAAGCTCAAGGTTTCTCAACTAAGATCAGTGTTCTCCACAGCATTGGGACCACATCCGCAGGTAACCCAGGTATGAAGGACGACATAGCAGGCGTCCGTGCTGTCGTGGAAAAACATATTGATACCAACGAAGATGATATTCTGGTCCTCCATTCATCAGAGGCTCAAAGGACTCAGCATTGGCAAAGAGTAATCCCCAAGAGCCGTTTGTCCCCTTGAAAGCCTCTCGTATGTCTATTCCATCGTGCCAAGTTGATATTTTCCTCAACGTTTCTCAGATTGATATTCAATACTTCTGACATAATCACTTTGTGATGTTCCATCTTCAGGCGAGAAAACTCCTATTCACCACTCTTTCACACCTTCTTCATTTGAGGAGTCAACATTATATGGTGCTTAGCGTTTTGGCTATCGCTCTCTGTCAATAGTGACGTAATCCCTGGGATGACATGAGGTTGAGTACAGATATTGAACAATCAACAATGTCTTCCGAGACCGATAAATGATATGAGGGCGAGTTATATGAGTTTATAGATATGAGTTTATAGATACATAAAGCAGACTCGGTATAAAGTCTGATTAAGCGCAACCAATAGGTGTCTCTAGCAATCATGGGCATGGTTCATTCTATGGTAGGAGGGTGGAATAGGGCTTTGCAACTGCAGAAAGGCGTTTGGTATTCAACTGTCCACATATAGCCATGGATAACAGAATCCCATACTTGAAAATACATCCACCGAAAGATTGCACAGGATGTCTTAGCACCGAGCAGTATAGAGACGAGCGATAGAGAGGTCTCGAACAGATTACAGACCTGGAAGGAGAAGATGCTGAAAAAGAAGACTTCCCTGCGTAAAACGATTGCCTTACCTCTTCAGTAAAACCCTAGGCTTATTAAAGCGGTTAGAAATACTTAATAACATGGCTTTTCAAATATGATGGGGAAATAAAGGCTACAAGCTACACGGATGGAAGTCAAGGCCAAGCCGCAGTGAGCAAACACCGATGGTTGGGCGAGCTTAAATCCGAATTTGGCTTGGTGGTCATATTGTATGGGAGTATTGCTTCTAGACATTGATAATTGTTTGTATTTAATAGAAAGTTTGGTTTGTGAACCATCTGATTGAATTCTAAGTGAGCTTCCATAGAACCTATTAAAATCATGTTCTTGTCACGGTCATCAATAGTCCCTGGAGCTCGAAGTTTCTCATGCGATGGTTCGCTAATGCATGCCTACCAGATCCCCCATCTATGTATGGTGAGTAAGCACAATCCCAAACACTGGAATGCAGGACACTAGTCAACTAGCCCATCGTCGTCAACCTGCATGATATCATGTTCTTGGAGATCCGGGGATAGCTTCAAGATTGCCATCTTATGAATGTGCGTAATTCACCACCCAGAAATTTGAAGCTTCCTTGAGATCCGTGTCTGGCGTACCCTTGCCCCACCACATCCCCCCTGAACCAATTCCGTCCTTACAACACCATCCCAAGAGACGTGCGACGGGCGCCTGCGACATCATTTTCTGCAGCCGTATCATACACAACACCAGCAAACCCAGCCTCCGGTCACCAATTGGCGTAATTGTTTCTTTTGGCAGTCTGCCACTGCATCACGGTCTCTTCTATTCCTGTTCCTTCCTGCCTCCTCTCTCCCTC
>Ga0247810_10000729_pt1 | contig 28303 bp, 17 predicted proteins | sample UWRJL119311C1_FD_179918 | JGI IMG/M metagenome (GOLD analysis project Ga0247810, IMG submission 179918) | Plant litter microbial communities from Arlington Agricultural Research Station in Wisconsin, United States - UWRJ-L119-311C-1 | ecosystem: Environmental > Terrestrial > Plant litter >... | reverse complement strand
TTACTCTCGGTAGGACAGCCAGCACAACCAGGACGCACCAAGACCAATATCAGGACACGCAATTCCGTAGTCCAGGGGACGCCCACCCGTCGTCAGAGCTGAAACCTTGAAACTACAGCCGACGTGTTTCCCTTTTGTTTTCGGCGTCTATCACATCCAAACAAATAGTCTCATATTTGCCCAACATGGTAGCTCAGGGTGGGAGCAGCGACAAAGTGAGCCATCTGTTTCTGCTCACGCTCGTCACGCTCGACACGCTGCTCCTCGCCCACAACCAGAAATTAGTGAGCCCCATAAGATACATCTCTTGGTATGCCACTACGCTTCTCGGGGGATCATATAGAGTTTTCCAGGAATAGCCGAATCCACCTGTAGGGGAGGGATCCTCGGGACCCAGAGCAGATGGGCTTCGAGCTGCCGAACGCTAAATTACCAATCTATTGATCTGTCAAAATAGAAACAGAAATTGGGACGGAGGAAACCACAGCAGGAAGCTTGCGGTTCCGGAATGCTGGCGGGGTGCGAGCCATGCGAATAGGGGAGATCATAATGGGAGATCCCGAGAAGGTTGGAAGGTTGGAAGGTTGGACCGTTTTTCCCCTTCTTCTCGCTCCGGTTCCTGACTTTGCAAGGCGATAAGCAAACGTTTCCGCTTAGCGCAGGGGTCGTTAGCACTTAACCTCCGGCGCATAATGCTTCGTATTTAGACTTGTGCCTGAGAGCTCAAACTCTGTTGACCGGTGATGAGATCATCCAGCAACTTTGCTACTACTGTACAGTCTTCTATCGACCCAGCCGTCTGTCTGTGTTGTTTACAAACGAAAAGAGTGTTTACTGTGGGGTTACTGACGCTCCACGGCCTCCACAGACTTCGTCTCCATCTCAAGTCTGCCCTGCCCATTCACTACGACGTAACTACCTCACGGTATACTGTTAGACACTCAACTAGACTCTTCCTCCTTCGTACCGTATGGATTAGGCTTGCATTAGGAGGGAGGATATACGCTAAAAAACGGTTCAGAACGACAATAGTTGTTACCAGGCGCAGAGCCAGCTCTGACACGTGAGCCACAAAGTACCGGTGGGGTTTCTAGAAAAAGCCTCTGTTCTGCTGCGCCTCCTCGAAGGCATGAACTTCCTCAGCGATGACGACGCCACAGGGCACTTTCTCTCTCTCATTTTTTTTTTCAACGTCGGGCCCAACAGATGCGGTGGAACCATGGCTTCCCGCCTCTGATCCCGCCAGAAGTAAGTTGCAGATTTTTTTGGACTTTGGTGTAAATGTGTGTGTTATTTATAGAAGAACTCTACCATTTTTGAAAAACGTAAATGAGAATCAGTAGTGTTTGTTTAGGCCGTAGTATACGTGCGGAAATCACGAGACGTGGAGGTTTTGGTTTGTTGCTGTGCTGTCTATCCATCGACTCGAGTCACTTCAAGCCCCTTTGGTTGGTGAAGCATTAATTAGCCTGAATGAAATACATGTATCACCATGGTGACACTTTCCCCAGTGTAAGAAAGCGGAGGATAATAAGCAAAGAAAAGAAATCATATTCAATACAGTCACTGAATCAAGTAAAGATACTGTGCAGGCGGCTGCGTTTCAACCTTTTGAACTGTGCTCGAACTATGTCGCATCACAACCAAATACTCACCGTGCAAATTTGTAACTTCCGAGAATCACAATTTCTAGCCTTCGGGTCCAAATTCTGTACGGAAGTAATGAAACCAAGCCCCCCACAATCTTAGTACGGAGGTCACAATGAATATAGGTGTTTCGTCTGCATGTTAGCACAAATATAGGTTGAGATGAATTACAGCTTATTTTGGGCAGTCCAGGTAGAGCTTCTAGTATACAATTAAATATGAGTATGTGTGGAGTTATATGCGGATGTACAGTACTAGATACAAGAAGTGGAGTATGGATGCCGAAAGGTCATGTCCCATCATCTATCAAGGGCTTGAGATTGACACTGGTGGAAATAGTCAGCGATGATCTGCCTGCACGCGCCGCCAAACAATTCTCGAGAAAGAGGGGGGAAATAAAGCTTACCATGGAATAATATACACCCCGCTGTCTCAGCAGGTTCTCGTGGTTTCCTGTCTCCAGCACTTTCCCCTCTCCCAGCACAAAGATAACATCAGCGTTCTGCACCGTAGCCAGACGATGCGCGACAACAACCATGGTGCGGCCTGTCGCAGCCCTCTCGAACGCAGCCTGCACCAGTTTCTCGCTCTCCGAATCTAGCGAGCTCGTGGCCTCATCCAGCAGCAGGATCTTAGGCTTGCGGATCAAGGCCCGAGCAATAGATAATCTTTGCTTTTGTCCTCCGGAAAGCGAATAGCCGTTCTTACCTACTTCCGTGCTATACCCATCCGGAAGAGACATGATGAATTCGTGGATTTCTGCATCACGACAGGCTTGGTGGAGAAGCTCGTCAGAGGTTGACTCGCTTACACCCAAGAGAACGTTTTGCTTGATGGTCCCTTGGAATAACGTTGGTTCTTGAGCGACGAGGGAGATGGCTTTGCGGTATTCCGCTAGATCAATATCTGCTATATTCGTTCCATTGCAGAGGATCCTGCCTTTTTGAACATCGTAGAACCTGAGATGCATTAGTTAAGGGTCATTTGCTTTGGAAGTACAATTGATTACCTTTCAAGGAGGGAGACTATGCTAGTTTTCCCACACCCTTATAGGGAGGTCAGTTTCTCAAAATCAATGCTCTCGGTGCAGTGACATACCTGATGCTCCTACCAACGCAGCAAATTTACCCTTTTCGATCTTGATATTCAGACCTGTAAAGATAGGAATATCACGGGTGGGATATTCAAACCACACGTCCTTCAGCTCGATCTCGATCCCACCGTCTGTATCCTGGAGCTCCGAGGTGGCTTTGTTCTTTTTATCATCTCGAACCCTGAAGGCGATGATCCGGTTCGCGGCTGCTGCAGCTTGTGCTATGTCTATCACAAAAAATTAGAACATATCAGAACAAACCAAAGCGAGACTAACTTGGCCCAAGGGATAAGAACGATCCGGCTGATTCGGAGCCAATGATTACGGCAATATAGATCACAAAAAATTGAATTGGGTCATATTCTCGATCTCCCATGAGTCTTCCTCCATACCAAAACGTCAAGGCCATGCAAAGCAACGAGAAACTGTCTGATAAAGAGAATACTAGACATGCATATCTGGCTTTCTTAAAGGCTTTCTTAACGTGGTCAGCTAGTAGGATCTCATATCTTCGGCTTATAGTGCCCTCAAGCGTGAGTGATGTAACGGTCCGGAAAGCGCTGATCGATTCGGCCGCAAATTTTGAGCTTTCCTCAAATACTGCTTGGTTCATCTTCTCGAATTCCAACTCATAACGGATCCTGATGAAGGCCCCCGCTATTTAGAGGGTTAGAAGTCTTTCGCATCGCAGAGTGCACGACTTACTTATGATGATCGGCAAAGCAACAAATACAGCCACTAGTGCTAGCTATGAAGGATGTTAGCAGAAAGATCTGATAATGGACATGAAGCCTATTTACTCACTTTCCATCCGAAGACAAACGCAATAATTATGCAGCCTATGAGACTGAACACGGAGTTCAATACCAGGGCCATATTCATGCCCAATAGCTGCTGTAACTGTGTGGGATCACCCGATACTCGTGCGGTTAATGACCCAGAGCTGTTTTCATCTGCATCAAAAAACTTGACAGGCTTTGCCAAAATGCTCTCAAAATATTCTTGACGGTAGTGGCAGGTAATATGCTGCAAAGACTTAGTAACTGGATAAAGAACAGCTTAAGAAATATGAAAAAGCCGATTTTCCAAGAATGCGATACTTACGGTCGAGATGGTGTTGGAGGACATGCCTAGCAGGAAATAACCAACACCAATGCCTATAGCCAATATGAAAAACATCAGCGCCCAGTGGTTGGCAGCAGCTTCAAGTGCCTTTCCCGTTTTAGTGATGACTTGCATAAGTTGAGCAAAGAGATATGCTTGCAACGGGGTAGCAGCTATCTTAATGTTAGGAGTTGATAGTAGTATGCTGGCAAGAAAACTCACATCCTGTTCCGATACTGCCAAATAATAAAACAGAATACCAGAACCAGTGTTGTTTTTGTTCAACTAGAAGAATCCTGTTTAAAAAATTAGTTCTGTCTATAATAATGTCCAGCATATGTAATCGCTACGGCCCCAAGGACGAACATACCCAAAACTTTGGAATATACTTCGCGGCTTGTAAATCAATTCAGGATCTACTTTTGCCTCATCAGCATGACTATTTTCTTGCTGAACAACCTCCATTTGAGCCTCTTTGATTGCATCCGCATCCTCAAGAAAAGTTTCGTCCATGGAAAGCTGTTGAGCATTGACTAGAGCAAAATATACGCCGTTCTCATCTTTCAATAGGCTGTCGTGGGTACCTTCTTCGACGATTCGACCTTTCTTCATAACAACGATTTTATCTGCTTTTTTGATGGTTGATAGTCTATGAGCAATGGTGATTGTTGTGCGGCCTTCGCTCACTCTATCCAGTGCAGCTTGAACCAGCTTTTCGCCTCTGACATCGATAGCTGAAGTTGCTTCATCTAAAATCAATATCTTTGGTCGTCTATATGCCACATTATTAATTGTTCTAGGTATACATTTCGCGGGACCTACTTGACGATGCTTCTTGCAATCGCTAGGCGCTGTCTTTGGCCACCTGATAGCTTGATCCCAGCGTCTCCGACCTGAGTCTCATATCCCAACGGAAGTTTCAAGATATATTCGTCAGCGAATGCTTCTTTACAGGCTTGTTCTACCAGCTTTCTCTTAGTGGCCGCATCCTCGTTTTCTATGCCAAGTTAGCCGCTGTGTCTGAAGCTATCCGGAAGCAAGATATGATCAATCTGATCGATATCTCTGTATTCAAGCAAGCATAGATATCTAGCGCGGAAAAAAACCTACCCCATTCAGATCCAATCAGCCCATACTCAATATTCTTCGCGATGGTATCGTTGAAGATAAATGGTTCTTGCTGAACAAGGCCTATTTGAGATCTCCACCATTTTAAGTCTAAATCGCTGATCGCATGGCTACCGACTTTAATCGAGCCTCCGAGCACAACAGGATCGCCATTCTCTTGCGGGGCCTCAGTGGTAGCGTCCTTTTCTGTCTGTGGAACGTCTGAAATTGCTTTAGGAATGATGATTGTCTCATGATCGAGTCCATACCATCGTTCCAGCAACCCGACGATGGTACTCTTACCCGATCCGGACGCACCAACAATGGCTGTAATCTTCCCACAATCAAATTTGACACTTAGCTCGTCGAGAATTTTGACATGGGGTCTACTTGGGTATGCGAAGTCAACAGACTCAAAACTAATGTCTTCTTGAGCCGAAGCTTCTGGATGCTTCAAGCCCTCCGTGGATGGCTTTGGCGCATCTATGATAGCGAAGAAATCTCCCGCTGCGCTGGTTGCCTTTGAAATGGCTATGATTGGTGCCGAAGCTTGACCTAATGATGCCGCTAATATTGTCACACTCATCAAGACTCTAAATGTCTCCTAGTTAGATCTATATAAGAATTAGGATGAGAATATAGGTACGCACATTACTATCTATAAGCTGTTAGCATGTAATCAAAGGTGCAAGGATCTGCAACCAAAGCCACTGGACTTGAAGGAGTATTTAACTCGGTAGTAACAGCAATCAATGAACTTATGCTTACTGTTCCGATACTATCGATATGATTTTCTCGATAAAGCTTAAAGCCGAACCAAAAGCAGATAGACATGGCTGCGTATAATGAGAAGAAAAACGGGGCAAACTGAGCTCCCATGAACGGTGAGACGAGTAGACCACGTCTTCTCGATTCTTCAACCCATCCACTATAACGTTTTGCAATCCTCCCCTCAGCACCACAAGCTACGATCATTCTGATGGATCCTAGCACTTCACCGGCGATCGCGGCCGCTTTCTCGTCCGCAAACATGACTTCTTTCGACAGTCTTACAACAACTGGGATTATGGATCCATAGACGATGATCATAAATAATAAGACTGCGCTAGTCACAAGCGTAAGTGACCAACTATACTTGAAGGAGATGATCGTGGCAGAAATGAGTAGTGATTGTGATTGGATCAACTGCCCAAGCTTATCGGAAATTCCCATTTGTAAAGTATTGGCCGTTGTGGTGATAGTGTTGGATGCTTGACCACTTGGAAGAGTATCGAGAACGGATACTGGAAGGCCGAAAAGTGCTTTGAGGTATTCAAGGCGTAGCTTAGCTGACATTCGTAGGCCGACTATTCTGAATACAAACAAGGAACAGTATCCCAAGACCCATCGTGCAATGAAGAGGTAGACTATGTACAGTCTAAGGTGAATGTTAGTGCCGCGCAACAGAGCTTTGGTAGAAAGCTATATTTTCCGAGAAAGAAAGTAGCACAATTGCTCAGCGTGTATATTGAGGCTTACGTCTGTTTATTAAGTGTCTTATCATACTCGGCTATAGGAGATCTAAGTTAGTAAACCCAAAGGAGAGCTTCCATGTCTCGAGATGCTTACCCCGAGTTATCCCAGAACCAGGTATAAAGTATTCAGCGAAATTGCCCGCTATTTGTCCTGATTGAAATATTAGACTGTAACTCGAAGAATGACGATGAATATAGTCCTTACCGAAAACAATGTTCATAAGAGGTAGGACCTGCCTGCATTAGTAACAGTATTTGGTTCGCCGAGAAATCCTTACAGCTCCATTTCTATTTGAGTCAGCCAAATGAATCTCATATTTAAGCCTTAGCAAGATGATTAAAGAAACCTGGCAGGAGCTCCCACCGGGAGACAGGCTCACGTCTTTCCTTGCTGTATGTCAAGACATCAAAGCCGTGATAACTTCAATCACGTCCAACATAAACAACAACGAAGTAAGCAGACTTCTTCATCGCTTCTTCTTCACGGAATTATGGATTTATAATGCTTTTGACAATCAAAAACCAATGACATACCCAATCTGCCCCAGGAAGGCCAATCCTAGTAATATTCTATCACTCAAGGTGGTGTATGTGAATATTCTGGTATAGTCTGAGAATTTAGCTTTCCGTGGAGCCTTTTCCGAATAGTCAGTCTCATCGATAGGGACTTCTGTCTCCTGAGGATCAACTGCATCTTTTTTGATAGCTGTTGGTGGCGCAACGTTTGTCCCGGGGGTGAGTTCCATCTTTTGTGGATTATTATGCAGCCATTTAATGAAGCCAAATTAACGAATTGCTAGAGTAGCTGCTGGCTGGAACATCAAAAGCTTAAAGTTGCCCAGCTCTCTTCAGCTGCAGGAGAAAACAGGGGATAATATTCAGTAGGTCCGGACTTGATTTGATTTGATTCATTCGAAATCGTTGCCGTGATGAAGAAGAGGATGCAGTTAGATTTAAGTATGCGGGTATCCAAGAGTCTTAAGGATAAGTAGTAAGCGGGCAGGGAGTCGTTAAATTGTACTAGGCTGCCTACGGCTTGGATTGTTACAAGAGCTCCAAGGCAACAACGCAAGAAAGATGACACTCCAATAAGCGCTTCGAAACGGGTCTCAAAGGACAGATTCGATGCTTGGAAATAAACATAATCATATAACCCCCGTTGGTGCTCGCTGTCATGAGGATTTCTTCCCCTTTTGCTTGATTGCGACAGCCACGAAAACGACGTATGTCGGTCGACCATTAATCACTGAAAGCCAATTCGAGATTATGATCTTTCAATTGGGTTTATAGAAGGTTTGTGGGTAGTGTACGGTAGGTAGGTAACTGTATTGCAACAGTAGGTTCATCGTTGTTTACTTAGCTTAACTTTACTACTGTACTGTACACCACCCTCCTTGTGTTTATGTAATTAATGCTGGGTGGGGCAGGGAGCTTGCTGAGCTGAAGGGAGCTTTAGTGGGGGCCAAAACAAACAAGCCGTTACTACTAGACTTCTTATTCTTACTAGAGCGAGCGGATTCGGCTACAATGCCAGACCTACGTGTACAACCATCGGAATCCAAAGGCATTAGTCCAGCACATTCTGTGGTTTCATACGGAATATTGTGATTCGCCTTTGCCATCATTACCTGATCCCATACACTATTCATTGCTTGAATGACAATATCACCATCTTCACACTGGAAATCATAGGATCTGCAACGGGCTTGGCGGTTAACCACACACCCCAGCCATCTTTTTAAGTTTGTTTTGACATGCCAACGGATACACCCGAATAGCTTTACCAACTCGCTGGAAAGCACTTTACGCTCTTCTCGCAGACAGACGTCGCAACGATGGCAGACAGACGTCGCAGAAGTCCGGAAGCCTCTTCTACGTATAGGAGAGGAGCACCACCTCCACCACAATACTACGAAACCGAAACAACAACACAAAGACACCGCTCCGGCGTAGAATACCTCTCCTCCTCTTCAGGCTCCTCATCCTCATACCTCGATATCTCGCGCAAATACCCCAGCCGCGCAGGAATTCGCGCCTTCTTCAGCGCGCCCTCGGAACGCAGGAGGTTGCGGAAACAGAGGAGTAGAGGCCTGTTGAAGCAGGGGAATTCATCGAGTGAGTCGGTGAATAGCGATTTAGCGTATGGGACGGGCTTCCTGAAAAAACCAAAGAGAAAGGGAGTTCGGAGCAGGAAAGGGAAGGAGATTGATCGGGATGCTTATCGTGGATATGGAGAGAGCTCCACCAGGATTTATGGGAGAGAGAGTTCGACCATCACGAGAGATGATACTAGGGAGCGGGAGCACCCGAGATATGAGCGCCGAGGCACTGATGCGGAAATTCTGGCGGTGGGCGCAGGTCTTGCGAAGCTGGCCAGAGATCAGAACAAGAGAGATTTGAAAGACGCCAAGAGCAATGCAAGGGGTTCTGGCGCCTTTGTGGTTGAACCGTCCATCTATCGTGAAGGTGGAGCAAGTAGAGGTCTGGGGCCTTCGAAAGTGTCCCATCAATCGAGCGCGGTTGATGACGATGGCTGGGAGTCTGCCTCGGATGCAGAATCGGAATCTAGTGTCGATTCCAAGTTAGCTTTTGGTGAAGAATCAACGGGAGGATGGCTTCCTTGGGGCGGAAAAGAACGACATAAGTCACAAACTCGAAAGAGTAGCGTGGTAGATCCTCGTCTTTTCGGAAGGCAGAACTCGTTGAATGGCCTGCTTAATGAACCAGTTGGGTTTGGTGAGGCAACGTGGAGTTCTTCAAGTGATTTTGGTCAGCAAAGAGCACAACCAGGCACCTTTGCAGGTCCTGCCCAAGTACCATATTATGGACAACAGACCCCAAGTCAAGCTCCTCCTACACAGGTTATTGTGAATAACACACAGGCTGGATACTACCCGCAACCTATCTCGGGTCCCATACCACCACCAGAAAGTGTTGCAAGTAGCTCACGTGCACCACTGCAACATGTCTATCCAATGCCAACTGATGATCCGTCGAGATTTGATGTTGCAAGAAGCTCTGTTGTGTCAGGCGCAGAGCCATACATTTCCTCGCGGCCTAGGCCCTTGCCTCTACAACAGCCACAACCGATCACACCTGTGTCTCAAAGTGTGTACGAGCCTGTATACTCGACTCGTTCGGAATCTAGCGTCATGAGACGTGCCCCCTCCCCCTCCGGTCGTGGTAAATCCTTAGCCGAGGCTGCTCTGATGGGGGTAGCTGGTGCAGCTGTTGGTGCCGCGATTGTCTCTGACCGCAATGATGGCCGCAAAGACAAGAGACGAGATGACCGCGATACGAGCAGTAGGGTCAGCGAGAGAAAGGACGATAAGGACGATCGTCGGCGGGAAAAGCGCCGCGAAAAGGATAAATCAAAGGATTCTGATGATGACAAGCGTCGAGACAAGAAACGAGACAAACGTCGTGACGAGGATCGAGATGGTGGCAAAGATCGCGAAAGACGTCGGGAGGAGAGGCGAAATGAACGGACGGATGAACGCTATGATAGCCGTCGCGCGAGGAGTGATATCTCTACCGTATCAACTACAACCGTCGATCCATTTCAGTATCAAGTTGCCGATGATGCTTTCGCAACACCAATTATTCCTTCAACACCAAATCAGGGCAGAATCTCTTCTGTACCAGCCGTTGTCACCGTGGAGCGCGAACCTGACTTTAGCCGTATCGAAGCTTCAAACATCAGTGATCGGCATGTGGTCACCAAGTCTGAACCCCTTAAAGATGATCGGGACGTTAGAGAACGACACCATAAACGAAAAGATTCCAGGGAGAGAACGTTCCACAATGCTGAGGAAATCTATCACGAGACTGAGCGCTCTACAGCCCCTATTGAAGCCGCCGCCATGGGTGCCGCTATTGCAGCAGTTACGGCAGAGGATCGTCGCGAATCACGTTCTGAGAGACGAAGAGACGAACGGAGGGGTAGTCGACGAGACTATGATGAATATGATGAGACTACTCGGGATAGAGATCTCCCACGTGAATCAAAACATGAGCGGGACCCCATCCAAGAAGAAGCCGATCGTGCATATCGTGAGATTATCATGGCACGGAAGATTGCTTCTCAGGTCATTCGCTCTCGTTCTCCATCTCCAGATCCATCTGTTGTTCATAAGTATGATGATGATAGCCAAGAAAAAGAAGTCATTAGAATCGTTACTCCACCTGGCATGGAAGACCACAAGAAGAAGGGGCCATACGATGCACCTAATGCCGACTTTCAGTTAGATTACGTCTTAGAAAACCCGCAAGATCTACGCACTTTCAATATACCCATCATAAGCCGCGAAGCCCCTTATCTTAAGCGAGATCCTGATACCTCTTTACCTCGACCGCATCTGAATCTTGTGCGCCCTACACCAGCCCCATCACCGATGCCCGAAAAACAGGTAGCTCGTACGGAAAAAAAGCGGTCGCGCTCCAATTCGACAAAATCGAATGATCGCCAAGATCAAGAGAAATCTGTTTCTTCGAAGGATGTTGTTATTGATTCTCAGGGAACTGTTATGTCTAGGTCATCCACGAGTTCCACACCCACATCATCAACCACACCCAAAGGTGTTACCTGGGGCGAGAACGAGACAAAGCATTTCACTGTAGAAAGCCCATCTGAGCATAGGGATGAGTTTGTTACAAGTTCCGAAGTTCGGGCTCAAGACAAGTCTGTAGAGAAGCCCAAAGGGTTGCCCAAAGTTGGCAAACGTAGCGGTGGTTGGGGAGCAATCGTTGCCGGTGTTACAGGTGCGAGCTTTGCTACAGGCGCTGGAAGTGAGACTTCAAATTCACCGAAAGTCAAGGATAGCGATAAGTCACGAGATAAAGATCGAAATGATTCTAAATACGAGTACCGAGGCATCGTAGTAGAGCCCGAAAGTTATACATCTAGCGCTGACCAACGTGGTCCTCCTTCTCCAGGCCCTAAGCCTTCGTCGCCACGAAGTTCACAAATTCCCGGTTCATTCGATGATCTAGATTTTGCGGCAACGGTTGCCGCAGGCTTACAAGACACGGGATTCGATCCAAACATAGTCATTGACGATCCGTCTTTCCGTCGACGTGAATCTCCGCCTGGTTCTAACATTTATCGGGCACCTTTTGCGGAAACTGTTTCTGACCTTGGCGCTATTCCAACCAACCCTACTTCCAACGATGCTCAAGGATTTGCTGTCAGAAATGTACCTGACAACCAGAAAGAATTGCAGAGTACATCCTTTGACAACGACGACACATTTGCTCCAGCTAAGCTCAGCAAGAAAGAACAAAAGAAGCGCGAAAAAGCCGCTAGAATGGACAGTACTGATGTATTCTCCACTCCTCTCGAAGAAGCAGCGCCATACCACGTCGAAGAGCCTGAGTCCTATTTCGAAACCCCTAAATTGAGCAAGAAAGAGCAGAAGAAGCGTGACAAGGCCGCCCAGCGCTCGAATAGTCAAACAGATACCGTTACTCCACTCGCAGAACCTTCCGTAGCTCAAGATATCGTTGAAGAACCAGAGAGCTACTTTGAGACTCCTAAGAAGTCGAAAAAGAAGTCAAAGAAAGGCTCATCAACATTTGATTATGAGGTAGCTGATAGCACCTCACGTGAAGATGGGAAGGTTTCTGTTCCTGTCGATGCTTTTGATGACTTGCAAAATGGCGAAGATGAGTGGAATGATACGAAAAAATCGAAGAAGAAGTCCAAGCGCGATAGCGACCGCTTCGACTCCCCTTCGAGATCGGTAGTATCGGAAGGAACTCCAGATTTGGAGAGGTCGTCTAGTAAGAAATCAAAGCGTGACAGTGGCCGGTTTGACTCACCTGTTCGTTCCGTCGTTTCAGAACCTGCACCTGAATTAGAGCGTTCGTCGAGCAAAAAGTCCAAAGATAAGTCACGGCGCAAATTCGAACAATTCGATCCCGACTCCGACCCAGCTGACGTGGCACTCCCGTCCATCACCGCGTCGGAGATCAGCCATGATGGCGAATTTGAAGATGTGAGAAAGTCCAAAAAAGCATCGAAGCGACATAGTGGTGATCATGACGAATCTCGATCAGCAGTTTCGGAAAGCACCTATACATATGTCGATGATGAGTACAAGAAATCCAAGAAAAAGTCCAGGACTAATTTCAAGGACGACTTTGATGATACTCGATCTGTAGCATCTGCGCCAGCTGGAGATGAGGAAGATAAGAAACTCAAGAAAAAGGAGAAGCGACTTAGCGGTGGTTTCTTTGGCCTTTTCGGTGCTAAGTCTGAAATTGGTGCACGAGACGAAAGCCCCAAAGGAGTAAAAGATGATTTCGAAGATGCAAAAAGGAAAAGTAAGAAATCGAAAAGAAATTCTGCACCGGACGGTACAGGCTTGTATGGGGACGTCGGTTCCCAGTCTGTGGACGACTTCGCTAAGTTCTCTTCCAACGGTAACGGCCACAGTAATGGCGCACCAAACGATTTGGAAGACGAAGAAAGTCGATCAGAGAAGAAGACAAGTCGATCTCGAGCAGAAAGCACATCTTCTAAAAGGGATTCTTTTTTAGCTAGAGCCGGCACCCTTGGCGCGGGTGTCGGTCTCGCTGGTGCTGCTGTTGCAATTGCACAGCATCATCGGCGATCAAATGCCGATAATGCTGCGAGCGAGCAGCTTGTAGAGAATATTCCATCGGGTGACTCTTCACGCCTACAGCAGCATGATATACTTGACTCTGAAATCACAAAGCGTGATTTCAGGCCGTCCATCGATCCACAATATGGCGATCTTCTGCCACTGCCGCCTAGTCATCCAGCATCACCCAGCGTGGAGCCAAATGAACATCTGCCGGAACTACCTGAGAGTCGACCCGACACTCCAGAAGCTGAGCGTATATCACGAGATCGGACTAAGAGTGTGGTGCGCAGAAGTCTACAGGAAACCCCAGCGAAATCGCCCAGTCAAAGCGCAGTGCCACTAAAGTTCATCATGGGCAATCGATCTAATCCTGCTTCTCCTGGATTAGTTCGAGCGTCGCCATTGCAATCTCCTGCTACTCCCAATCAGGAATCTTTAGCGTTCCCACGCCGTTCTCGTCCAACTTCCTGGGACAACACGAGGGACTACAAGCCGCTATACCTGGTAGAGAGTAACAGGCGATTATCTGCTGTACAACCAACTGAAGAAGAAAGCACCTTTCCATCTTTGCCACCAAGTGAAGGAACATCTGGAGGATCCTCACAGCTGGACTCGGACGAATTCGTATCCGCCGACGAGTTCGCCCAAGAAGATAGTGATACAGAACCTTGGCAGCAATCAAAGCATATATTAGGCTCTCTTACTATTGACACATCTAGAAACGATCAGGATCTACTTGGTTCTCAGCAGTCTACGCCAAAGGCTGCAGTTTTCAGTGACGCCGAGGAGTTATTTTCGTCAGCGCAAGGAAGGTCGCCGGAGCTACAGGCTACTCCAATTGTTCCTGTTCTTACGAGGAGCGAATCACCATTTCATCAACTTGAAGAACGATCCAATTCACCTGAGCATAAAGGTCTTGCATTGGAGCTACTCACAGGTGCAGCCTTGGTTTCTAAAGCTGCAGATCTTGCCTCTGAGCCGAAGGCAGTGAAGGAGAATATCGCATTACAGGATACTTTACATACCCACGCATCCACACCGCACTCGCCATCGCCAGTAGAACCAGCAAGTAAAGATAGAAGTTCTTATTTGCTTCGGTCTTCACCATTTTCTGGCAAATTTGAGGAAGAGAATCACGACTCCCATTCTCCCCCCGAAACTCATCTCCGTACACAAACTGGGGGTAATGGCTTCGATGATATAGAGGAGCGGCATGGAAGCGACATCTTTGGCCAGACGAAGAAGTCAGCGATGACAATGATTGAGCGAAGAGTTCCTGGTGAAGAAGAAATCTCCCGCATTGCCAGTAATGCCAACGATGTTCCAGCTGTTCTCCCAGCTTCACATGAGCAATCTATTCAATTCGCAGCTATTGAAGACCCAGAGCCGATTGATAGTTTCACCACTACCAAGTCTAAAAAGGATAAGAAAAAGGACAAGAAAAACGCAAAAGGAACGTCTCGTACTCTTACCTGGGATGACAGCTCTGCAACTCAGCCTTCCCAAAAGGACATGTCACAGAGCGAACAGTTTCGTGAAATTATTCCAGCAAATCTATCATCCACAACTACAGCTCTACCAATTGAGAGCTTGAGTCATGAACTAGAAGAAAATACTACATCTACGGCAGCTCCTGAGGAATCAAATAAAATTCAATTGGACGATACAGAGCCTGCTGAAGAATTTGCCGTTCTAAAATCGAAAAAGGACAAAAAGAAGGACAAGAAGAGAGCCGAAGCCATGTCACGTACATCTACCCTGGATGATGTCTCATCAATGGCGATGCGCCAAGTACCCATCACAGATGAAACTAAATCAACTGCGAAAGAAGATCCTTTGACAATCGTCGTTGGCAATGAGTCCCCACTTGGCCAAATTTCCACACCGCTAGATGAACAACACACAACTCCAGAATTTTTTGAGACCCCTGTCAATGATGACGAACTTATTGGAGGATCTCCCTCCATAAAGTCTAAGGGGGATAAGAAAAAGGACAAGAAAAAAGGCAAACACATTTCGGGAACTTCTAGCATGGATGATATAACTCTAGAAGACAAATCTCTTCAATATCAACTAAATGACAACTTGACCGATAGCATTGAGTATGTGAAACAAGATCTGCCCCAATTAACAGGAGAGGACTTTGTTACCCCGAGTGAAAGTCAACCGGCCGATGAATTCTCCTTTGCTTCTTCTAAGAAGAGCAAAAAGAATAAGAAGAAAGGAGCGGCTCTGAGTTGGGATCCTGAGCCCATTGATACACCAACAGAATCTATTTCCACAAGTAAAGATTTCACCACTGAGGATGTCCAAACTGCTGTTGGTGATGAGCCTACCGACTCGTTCTCCTTACCAAAATCAAAGAAAGACAAGAAGAAGAGCAAGTCATCTATTAGCTGGGATTCTGAAGTGGTTGATGACCCTCCCGAACTTTCTAATTTGAGTAGAGGATTAATAGACGAGGAAAAAGCTATTCTTGTTGATGAAAGTGTTGAGCCACTGCCATTACCAAAGTCCAAAAAAGATAAGAAGAAGGACAAAAAGAATAAATCTACCACGGCATGGGATTCAGAGCCTGAGGAAGTTCCTCCAGCAACCTCGGAGGTTACCTCGTTCATTGCAGACGATGTCCAGACTCCCAATCTTGCTGAGCCCCTAGATGATTTCGCGCCCATCATGTCTAAGAAAGACAAGAAAAAGGATAAAAAGAAGGGGAAATCGGTCGAATGGGTCTCAGTAGGCGATGAAGCAATATCTCACCCGGACCTTGAAACTCGCCATGCCCAATATGCAACAGCAGAACCCTCCAATATCGACGAAGCTTGGCAAGTTGACACCAAGAAAAGCAAGAAGAAAGACAAGAAAAATAAGTCGAAAGCTTTTGAAATTGAAGATGACACTGCTATGTCATCGCCAGGTGTGGTTTTGGGGGAACCCTTGCCTGTCTTGGACATTGTTGAAGCTGCATCCAAGCAAGTGGAAGAGCCAGCCGGGTTTGACACACTGACAAGCAAACCCGAGCAAGATTCTAGTGCTTTGTCTGCGTGGGAAGAGAAAGCCAGTGTACCATTACAGGAAAGTGACACGACAACGCCATTCCTAGAGGATAACGTCGCTCCCCAAATGAAGAAGGGTAAAAAGTCCAAAAAGGGGAAGGAGGTAGTCTCGTGGGAACCTGAAGAGCCCATCGATGCTCCCGAACTGCCAATAGCGAGCGAGGTTGCGGATGATTTTGAAATTCCTGGATCCAAGAAAAAGGGCAAGAAAGGGAAGAAGTCTCACGAATCTACTTCGCTAGATGCACCTCTTTCTGAAAATTTCCCCGCATCATCAAAGAACGTAGAGCAGATGGATACGCCAATAGCGACCGAAGAAGACTCATTCATTACGACAGGCTCTAAAAAGACCAAAAAGAAGTCCAAGAAGATGCAAGCATGGGATCCTGAGATTTCTGCCGAAGAGATCCAAGCGCGATTATCTGATCGAGATACAGGTCAGTCTATAAGCGGTGGGGATGTTGACGAGGCTCCTCTACCAATTAATCATTCAGAGCTGGAACTTGCCCACATTCCAGACCCCGCGACCTCTAACCCTTTAGAAGCCGATGATTTGCAGAAGTCTCATCTAGAAGCTGAAGCTACCTCATCAGCTCCTGATGGTCTTACAGCTGGCTATGATAACGATCAACTCAGTCTTGCAAAGCAGTTACAGCTGGAATTTGGTAAGAAGTCCAAGAAGGACAATAAGAAAAAGCGCCAAAGTCTTCCTTCCACGCCGGATTCCGAGTTCCCACGATCAAGGCTGAAGGATCTCGCTGAGACGCACCCTCGCGCCAGAAGTCTCTCTGTAGAGCCATTGACACCTTCCGATGGTCAGGGCACAGCGACGAATGAGGCAGGGAAGAGAGTATACAGCGAGGACCAACTCGAGCTTGCTCGCCAATTAAAGGCCGAGTTTGAGGGTGGTAATAAAAAGTCCAAGAAAGACAAGAAGAAACGCCAAAGTCTGGTTCCGGAGTTCATCCATGACAGTCCGCTCGAAGAGTCTCAAATCGCTGGATCCAGTGTAGGAGATCTTCCAACGCCAGATCCGGTTGTTGATACTGCCAAAGGAGATGGATTCGCAGCAGGTTATCAAGAAGACCAACTTTCCCTGGCACGTCAATTGCAAGCTGAGTTCGGATCCGGCTCAAAGAAACCCAAAAAGGACAAGAAGCGTCGGAGCACATCTCAAACCCCTACGCAACAACCAGAGGTGCAGGATGACTACTTCGGCACCTCGTCTGATCCTGTGTTTGAACCTTTACCGACTGAGCAAATCGCCAGTATTACTGATGAAAGCACTGAAGGGAAAAACTCCCCACGTGATGGCCTAGCATCTGGGTACAAAGAGGACCAGCTTGAGCTTGCACGGCAATTGAAAGAGGAGTTCGGGTCTGGAAACAAGAAGTCGAAAAAGGACAAGAAACGCCAAAGTCTCTCCCGCGGTCTCAGTGACAGCTACGCTTCTCCGTTAGATTCACCTCTTGATGTGGACAATGACAGCCTTCGAAATCTTGAGGTTGAGGCCGAGCCCGAGGACGAATTCGCTTTCGTGGCGAAAAAATCTAAGAAGGACAAGAAGGGTAAGAAACGCGAGAGCCTGGTTGCCACCGCTATTGATAGTGAATCCCCATCTGGATCCAGTTTTTTAGATGCTAGCAAATTTGACGATGAGAGTTTGCCAACACAGTCTGAGTTTGTAGAAGAGCCTGCTGTTCCAGAGGAAGAATTTTCCCTGAAAAGAACGAAGAAGGACAAGAAGGGAAAGAAACGTGAAAACTCTACTCCTGACGTGGTTATGCCCTTGGGATCAAATATGGAGGATGACAGTAATTTCGATGATATAATTGTACCGATAGAGACCAACCGATCCGAAGAAGCTGCTCTCCCAGAAGAAGAGTTCTCGTTGAAGAAGTCGAAAAAGGACAAGAAAGGAAAGAAGCGTGACAGTCTCTTGCGCACTGTTATTGATAAAACCGAATCTGCGGACAACTTTGGCAACGAAGTAGAGGCACTACACAACTCACGCAGCCTGGAGTCTTCACTAGATTTTACCAGCCATCAAGATCTACCCAGCAACCCAACCTATCCAGCACTCGATGCTTCCGTTTCAGAAGATGTTCAATTTAACATTGTGGAAGATCCAGTTCCCGGTAAAGAACCAGCTGTTATTGTAGCACCGATTTCAAAATCCGAATCTATTTCTGATCCTGTTGACGACTGGGCGCTACCTTCCAAGAAATCGAAGAAAGATAAGAAGAAGGGTATCATTCAACCAGATGCATTATCTCAGGAAACACAAGCTGAGCCGCACTCTTCTGTCAATGAAATCGATGAAGAGCGCACAATGGAAGACCCTGTCAATAAGACTACTGATCCCGTCGCTTCGATTGAAGATGATCAAAACGACGATTTCACGTTCACAACGAAGAAGTCGAAGAAGGACAAGAGCAATCGCAAAAGCACCCAACATTTCTTTGATAAGGATACATCACAAGTTCCAGATACTACCATCCAGCCAGTAGATGCTCTTGACACGGAAATATTGGCACCTTCAATTCCACAACCTGAAGTTGAAGATGATCCGTTTGAATTCACTACCAAGAAGTCCAAAAAGGATAAGAAGAATCGGAAAAACATCCAACCTTCATTAATTGAGGAAGAAGTAAAAGTTCCAGAAACTGGTGTCGAGCAACAAAGAGAATCTTATGGCGACCAAGAATCGGCGTTTGCGATCCCGGAGGTTGAGGAAACTCCAGCCGTGGACTTTGAATTTACTACTAAGAAGTCAAAGAAAGACAAGAAAAACCGTCAATCCGCTACGCCGGTTACGACAGATTTTGACGAGCCAAGTCAAGACCGATCACACCAGAATATTGTCGATGAGCCTGAGTTACAAGATGATGCATTTGAGTTTACCACCACCAAGAAGTCCAAAAAGAACGACAAGAAGAACCGCAAAATTTTGGAAACTGCTCCTTCAGAAATTATTACGGCAACCCATGACACTATAGACCACGATCGATCCTTGGAAGATACCCAGTCGCCCCATTCAGAAGTTTCTCCAAAAACGGTTGATGTGGAAAATCTGCTGCACCCTAGCTCCGATGGTGAAAAAGTCCAAATCCTCGAATCAGCTACCAATAGTTTGTCTCCACAACAAGAGATCTTGAGCCAGGCAGCAACAGATATTCCAGATGCTCCTCAAGACTCCTTTGACGACTTTACTTTCACTAGCAAGAAGTCCAAGAAAGACAAAAAAGACAAGAAGAAACAGAAGAACATTTCTCCTGGCCTCGATGAGGATCCAGTCGTCTCCAACTCCAAAGATCCCTTTACAGAGTCCATCCTGGCTGTTGGTGATGCCTTTCCATTAGTCGAAGATACTCCAACGATTCCAACAACTCAAGTAGAGTCTAGCCTGTTACCTATCGATGCAATTTCAAAGGATGAATCTGAACAGCTTAATGACGAATGGAGCAACCTCCCCATCAAGAAGTCAAAGAAAGATAAGAAAAAGCTGAAATCCGGTTTGACGACACCATTAGAGCCCGAATTGATAGAAAAGGACCCATTAGCCGAAGTTGTTGATCCTCCGGAAAGTATGCAAGCGACTTCACCCATCGAGACCCTGGCAGAAAGCGTAGAGCAACCTGAAGAGGATTGGGGAACATTTGCTCCCAAGAAATCGAAGAAGGAGAAGCAGAAGAAAGGAAAATCCGGTCTATCTACACCAGCAGAACCAGAGCCAACCAAAGAGACCCTTCTCCCTGAGATTGTATCCGCCACAGATATCCAAAACCCAGAAGACGAGTGGGCAGAGACTATCTCGTCCAAAAAGTCAAAAAAAGACAAGGCAAAAAAGAAATCAGGTTCTTCTACACCCCTGGAAATCGACTTACAAGACAAACCATTCGTTGCTGACAAATCAGTCACCGAAGAATTCGCAAGCGAAGCAGTTGAAGATGTTCAACAAGCCGAAGACGAATGGACATCTGCAATCCCGTCCAAGAAGTCGAAAAAGGACAAGAAGAAAGCCAAGTTGGGTGACGTTCCAGCACTGGAGGAGAGCAAGGATGAAACGGCGGTTAACGAACAGGATTCTACTATACTAGCTGAACCATCTCTGCCAATTGAGCAAGAAGTTAGAGAACCAGAAACTCAACCCGAGGACGATTGGACAGGTACTTTCACGAGCAAGAAGTCGAAAAAAGACAAGAAAAAGGCCAAGTCTGGTGTTTCAACACTAGTTGATACCGAAGCTATGGCGATTGTGCAAGAGAATCAACCTGTCATTGATGCCGCTCCAATTTCCGACTTACCAATCGAACAGGAGCAGAATGTTGAACTACCAGAAGATGATTGGGGTGGTTTTACGTCGAAGAAGTCTAAAAAGGATAAAAAGAACCGCAAGTCAGGTGTGTCAACGCCGATTACAGAAGAAAAACCTATCAGTGATAAGTCCTTTGAAGAGGTAGTCCAAGATCCAATAACAACTGAACCCGATGAAGCACCAGCAGAACAGATTGACTCGCCGCAGCCTGAGGAGGAATGGGGTAATTTCTCCGTCAAAAAGACCAAGAAGGACAAGAAAAATCGAAAATCTACCACTGTCACACCAATAGATGAGGCACCTCCTGGCGCGGAGTCTTTGGTAATGACGGGAACTCCTCTCAATGAAGGCGATGCGGAAACCCCATCAGTCTATGAAGATGCCCAAAGTGATCAATATAACACACCGGCAATTCCAGATAAGTCGCTGGACAAGAGTGAGGGTTACTTTGCGCCAGTATCTAAGTCATCAAAGAAGGGTAAAAAGAACCGCAAATCAGGTCTCTCCACACCGCTAGAAGAGACTTACCCAATCGTCACACCTGAACCAACGTTCGAGGAAAAGAATGTAGAACAAGCCGCTTCTTTGACATCTGATCCTATTGTTACTAGCCCGCTGATGTTACCAAGCGATCCACCAGTTCAAACTCTTCAGCCAGAAATAGCTCCGACCTTATCTGGTGAGAATGCAAAGGCACTGGATCCCAACGAAGCCGTTGATTCTACATTTTCAATAGGACGGAAGGACTCGAAGAAGGATAAGCGAAAGCGTCAACTCACTAGCAATGCTCTAGTGGGAGACGAACCTAGCTCCGATCGAGAACTGCCTTTGACATCATGGGCTGATGAGGTTGAAGAAGCTGAGGTTGAACGAAGCATGCCAGTTATCGAAGAGATAGCAAATGACGAATCCTTATCACACATCGCAAGCACAATTGAAACCGCTCCTCTCGACGATTTTGCTAGACCTACGAAGAAGGGGAAGAAGGGCAAGAAGAGGGACTCCGTGGGAGCTTCATCTTTGAGATCACCTACCACTGTATCAATCAAGAAAGACAATATTGAGACACCTTCCAAAAAGCAAGCAATAGCTGTCACCTCAGCACTTGTAGGTGCGGCAGCAGTTGCAGCATCCATGACAGACGACAAAGCCTTGCCTACCAAGAAGCTGTCCAAGAAGGAACAGCGCAAGATGAGTATTGATAAGCGGGCGCCTCGAGATGATGTGTTTGATGATCCTGCACTGTGGGAAGGGGAGGAACCAATGGCATTTGAGGAATCGAAAGGTATTGATGATGACGATGCAGGAAGTGATGGCTTTTGGTCACCTCCACAGGAGGAACCTGAGCATAATTCAGGGGAACAACCTCAGCGCGACACATCCTTTTCTGACAACCATGACTCCGCACAAGATGCTGCAGCTAAGGACACCACGATTCTGGAAGTTATTGAACAGCAGGAGAAGTCAGAGCAATATCATCGAGACTCGCAGAACAAAATCGATGAAAGAGTTGTGACAGAGCCCGAGAAGCTGCCCCCCGATGAAGTCACAGTGTCACACCGTGAAATTGTAGACCCTCCGGAGCAAAGTTACGCCTTGCCAGATGAGTTTGTCACTTCATCCTCCAAGAAAGACAAGAAGAAAAAGAAGAAGCAAAGTCGTTTGGCAGCTTGGGATACGCTTGAGCAAGAGGACGAGTCAAAGATTGTCGAACCACCAGTTCATTTATCTACTTCTGAATTACCTAAGGCCATATTTGACACAATGGGGTCAGAAAAATTACTATCGGAAGAAAATCTATCACATAGTCAAGAACCAACGTCATCCAGCAGAGAATTCAAAGGACATGAGCAATCAGCTATCGAGTACGACGCACCATCACATCCAGTTAGTAGCATTTACGGTCGCCCTGGATCTCGAGCCGGCTCTGTCTTACCTGTCGTGCGGGAGGAGAGCCCAGAAGATCCCTCGCGGATCGATCGACATCCTTCGCCTATCCATGCCACTGCCGATCTAAATCGAGACAGTGCTTTCATCACAGAGTCACCTGTACCACCTCAGCGTGGTTTTACAGACAAGTACGAACACATTCGTGATAGCGGCGTTCACCTACGCGATGAATCTCCGGCTGAGAAAACGCGCGCGCCAATCTCCGCTACCGACGATGCCATCGCAAGGTTATCATGGCCCGCTGTAGATGACGAGACCGAGACTGTGGATCTTTACAAGCCTCATTCGCAAACGCCGAAGATAGTTACAAAAGGCCAAAGGAGTGTAGACAATCCGCGATCGCATCAAGAGAGCCCTTACGAGCCAGCTGGCCCCTCGGAGATCCATCCTGCTCTTCGCCCCAAGAAGAGCAGAGACGAAACGCCGGTAAAGTACCGGTATGACAAGTCTCCAAGCCGGGAACCTCCTCGGTCTCCTCTCAGTTTAGAAGCAAGGCTCTCTCATGACAACAAGAATTCGAGCCGAGAAGCCAGTAATGCTTCTGACAAACACATAGAGAGCAGCCTCGATCTTCTTCCATCACAGAGGATAGGCAAGGATGAAAAGCCAATTAATCTACATCGAACAGAAGCCATCCATCGAACAGCCAAGCCGGAGAGCCTAGTTCAGCAACGAGTCAAACGTATCGAATCCCCCGATCTACCGATATCTCATAAACCCAAGGAAGACAAATATGCATCACTTGGATCTTCGCGACGCCCTAACGCCGAGAAACCATCTACCTCCAAGGATTCATCTCTGGCAGCTGGCGCAGTTCTCGCTGGAGCAACTTTGGGATTCGCCGCTGCTCGTAAATCAAGTCGGGAATTACGTCCCGTAAGCGGCGAGAGTAATCGGTCCACGTCAAATATCAACCGGCTTCGAACTCCAGACTCCTTTCATCGACCTGAGAGTGTTGGTAGCAATCGTTCTACAGGCACCCCTCCGCTTCGCCGTAGCGACCGAAAAAGTGGAGACCTGAGGTCACTTAGCCAACACAGCAGTCCCAACCTCGCCAAGGAAGCTGAGCTTGCTGCCATCACCGCTTCGACATCAGCTTCAAATGTGAATGCTGTTATCGCCAATCCAACTGCAAACGAGGGTCGAGTCCGGGCCAAAGACATGGCTGATGTCTATGTAAGTTGTCACTAAGTCGCTGTTTACGTCGCATGCTAATTAATTGTGCAGGATGGCTTCGGCGAGGGCCGCATGGGCTCACCACGGTCACCCACTCGACCCCACAGCATGCGCCGACGACAAAGCATGCAAGTTCTTGACCTCGAATCCAAGCTCGAACAACTAGCCGCCGAGAATCGCGCACTTGCTGATGCAAAACTACAAGCCGATCGTGCGCTGCAGATAACGCAAGAAGCTTCTTCGAAATTGTTGGACAAAAACAATGAGATCGATCAACTCAAACAGACTCTTGACTGGCTACAAAATGAAGTGACAAGACTCAGTGAAGTCAATGACGGGCTTACAAGTGCGAACATCACACTTGGGAATCAGCACAATGACCGGTATGGTCAACTCGAATCGCAACATGTCCAAGCCACAAGAGAGCTACAGGAGATGCGCGATGCTCACAACAACCTGTCAACGGGAGTGGAAGGAATCGTTAGGACTGAGGTTAACAATGTGATGCAAGATAAGGATCGGGAGATAGCTATGCTGCGGCAAGAATTGGAAGGAGCAAAGGAACAAATCAGACAAATGCAACGACAGGTCCTCGCATCTAAAGCCAACGACTTGACCTTCCTTACGGTTCGGGACGAGGATTACTTTGACATGGCCTGCCAAAAGCTATGCCAACATGTGCAGCAATGGGTTTTGCGATTTTCCAAGTTCTCTGATATGAGAGCTTGCAGGTTGACCAGTGAAATCAACAATGACAAAATCATTGATAGACTGGACAATGCTATACTAGATGGCTCAGATGTCGATAGCTATCTTGCTGATAGAGTGAAGCGAAGAGATGTCTTCATGTCAATGACCATGACAATGGTGTGGGAGTATGTTTTCACACGATACCTATTTGGCATGGATCGAGAGCAACGCCAGAAGCTTAAATCTTTAGAGAAACAACTCTTAGATGTTGGGCCAGCCTCAGCAGTCCATCAATGGCGTGCTACTACGCTCACACTGCTATCAAGACGCGAAGCGTTTGCTGAACAGCGAGAACAAGATACCCTGGCTGTCGTCAATGTGATTCTCGAGACCTTGACCGAAATCCTCCCACCTCCCAGCCATCTTGAGGAGCAAATCCAGGAGCAATTACTGAGGGTGATCAAAGCCGCGGTGGATCTCTCGATTGAGATGCGTACGCAGCGAGCAGAGTATATGATGCTTCCACCACTGCAACCAGAATATGATGCCAACGGCGATCTCGCAAGCAAGGTACACTTTAACGCAGCTCTAATGAACGAGCGTAGCGGCGAAAGCGTGTCCAACGAGCAGCTAGAGGAACAAGGCGCTACAGTACGAGTCGTGCTGTTCCCACTCGTAGTCAAGAAAGGCGATGATCGTGGAGATGGCGATGAGGAGATTGTTGTTTGTCCAGCGCAGGTTTTGGTGGCCAAGTCGAAGAAGCAAGTACGACTCTTCACACCAGAGAGCATGGCACAACAGAACCATTCGAGAGTTAGCATGCAGAGTAGCATGCCGACTGATTTGGGGGAGAATGTTATTTAAGGGGTGTATGTGTGTGTGAAAGAGAGAGAAGAGAGAAGAGAGAAGTGGGGAGGGGGAGAGCAGGGGGAGAGCGCAGGAGGGTAACATAAAAATTAAGATTGGGAGTGCATGACCTATTCCGTGATGATATCGGATAGGTAGCGAGGCGTTTTCTTTGGATACTTGGTGCCACAAGTGTGTATGAGTTGATGTATGGTTTAGAATTCCTTTCTCATTTGAAGCAAAAACTTTTTTAGCGGCACATAATAAAATAAATTACATTTCAAAACCTCTGCGGTCCTTACCTACATTGTATATAAAGTGAACCAGCACAGGGTAGAGACAAGCAGACGCCTTACACCAAATATCTACATCATCCCTTGTTTTCCTCTCTTTCGTCACCTCCTACCACTTTCCACTACTTCGCCAGCTTCCACGGCATTTCATACAATACCCAATTGCAGCTTTTCCATTCCTGCTACACCACAAACTACCTACGTACAAAACCACCTTCTTACCTAGTAGCTCCCTCCTCGGCCATATATCGAAGCATGTATATATATATATATATATATATGACATCCAAGCAAGGCCCCCTTCTCCACGCCATTTCCAACGCTAGATACACATACCACCGCCCGTACGGCGCTACATTGCATTGCATTGCATTGCATTAAACGCCATGCTACTTGTCCGAGACATTCGCCTCCAAAGGAGCACCAGGGAGAAAAGAGAACATGGACCAGACCAGACCAGATCAGATCATATCAGATCAGAAGAACAATCACATGAGCGTTAATCGCAGCACGAGCAAAGGAAGCAGCGGGAAAATTAGGAGATAAAGTCTATAACATATATGTATTAGAGAAAGGTGAAAAGTAGTATGTTTACATGAGTGTAAATGTAGATATGTATATAGAAAGGTAGCACTTGGTGGTCTCTTTTCTTCTCTTCTCGGTCTCAGTCTCAGTCTCAACTCATCTCATGTCAAGATGTAAGAACCAAGACTATGAATAAATATGACACAAATATAAAAAAAATGGGCAAGAGCATCTAGGCCCCCAAGGTTTGGGTATTTGATTTGTGGTTTTATAAAACCTCCCCTCCCACCCCAACTCCTCGCAAGCAAAATTTCCCGATTCCAAAACAAAAACAGCCATAGATCCCCGTCGTTCTTCCAATTAAATTTTTCTTCTTATAGGTATCCAAAAAGAAAAAACTTGCTATCCTCATGCTCCGTTGATGATCCCGTGAGCTTTCTTCTCCTGGTCCTCGACTGCGATGCCATGGCGATCGCCTTGGACAGCGGTATGCTCGTTGCCGTGGGAAGATGCGGAATCTGGTGAGTGGCCTTGTAGCGCCTGGCTGTGCTCTGGGATACCGTGTCGCTCGTGTGGCTCCACGGTGTTCTCCTGCTGCTCGGGCTCGTCCTTTGCGGGCGTCCACGCAAGGTAGTCTCTGCGGACCTCAACGTAATCGTAAGCGAACTCTCCGAGCTGGTCGTCGTCCATTCCGAGGAGCTCAGCCTCCTCTGAAGCACGGAGGTGGAGCCCGGGGATGTAGTTGATGGCGTAGGCGAGGAGGGCCGACACAACGAAGCTGTAGGCTGTGCAAGCGACGATGTATGCAATTTGGATGTAGAGTTGCTTCCAGTTGCTGTTCAAGAAACCTCCGGTGATGCCATTGTTTACACCGTCAAGACCGATGATGTAGTCGGCCCCGAAGAAAGCATTGAAGATAAGACCGACAATTCCAGCGACGCCGTGCTCAGCGAACACATCCATAGAATCATCAATACGGATCCTGGGAATGGTTAGTTTTTCAAAATTTGGAAAGAAGGCAGTTTTGCACATACCAGAACTTGATCTTGGTTGCAAAATTGCAAATAACACCGGTGATTATTCCGAGGATGATAGCAGACCAAGGGGGGATGAAACCAGATGCTGGGGTGGCAGCAACGAGACCAGAAATGCAACCGGAGCACCATCCAACCATGCTCCACTTCTTTGCAAGTCTGAAATCAAGCAAGCACCAAGTCATCGATGCGAACATGGCGGCCAAGCAAGAGTTCCAGCAAGCCATGACTGCACGAAGGTTGGCTCCGAAAGCAGATCCGCCGTTGAATCCCAACCATCCGAACCAGAGGAGAATTGTTCCGAGGGTAATGAGGGAAACGTTGTGAGGTCTGAAATTTAACATCATCTTCTCCTGGCGTTTACCGAGAACCATCGAGTATGCTAGTGCGGACATACCAGACACGATCTCGACGGGTCCACCTCCTGCGTAGTCGAGAACACCATAATTGAATGCCCAGCCGTTGACGTTCCATACCCAGCAGGCCACAGGGCAGTAGACGATGGTCGCCCAAAGGAAGATGAAAACCATTGATGGGATGAGTCTCCCACGCTCGGCGATGGCTCCCATAATAATAGCGGCGGTAACACCACAGAATTGAAGCTGAGAAAATGTTAGTTTGAGGAGTCAATCCGCCGGTTGATCAGCCACAGCTTCTTACCTGGTAGAAGGAATACAGCAGCTCGGGAATCAGAGGAGACCCTGGAGATGGTGCTCCGAGAACTCCCTTGAGACCAATGGCACCCAGATTACCAATAAACCCATTTGTAGCAGTGGCATTGAAAGCTAACGAGTAGCCCCAGAAGTACCATTGAAAGGTAATGACGGAGAAGGATGCCATGCATGCCCATATCATGGAGAGCGCCGACTTTCGTCTAGCTAGACCCGAGTATAGAAATCCGAGTCCCGGTATCATGACCAAGACCATACATGCCGAAACCTAGTGGGATTCAACATTAGCATTGTTTCCATTTATTGGCGCAAAAAGTGTAATTCGAGGTGTTGGGTACACGTACAATGATATATGCTGAGTCTCCCGAATCGTACCATTGATTCAAATTTTCCACAGCTATTTCCTCAATTAGCCTTTTTGGAAATCACCATCGCATGGTTTTCTTACCGGAGTCTCCTCCCGTGGACCCCGTGCCATTGTAGGCGTACGGAGCACCGACATAACCGTAGCCCATGATTGCGGGTGGAAGCTATTTAAACTTCCAGATTCGCTTAAGTTGATAGCTCAATGAATGCTATTTCCTCGTGACGTCGTGTGTAGCTTCAGATGAAAACCAAAAATCGGAATTCGATTGGAAAGAGATTACCGAGGGACGAATTCGTCGGGTGTC
>Ga0247810_10000726_pt1 | contig 28451 bp, 22 predicted proteins | sample UWRJL119311C1_FD_179918 | JGI IMG/M metagenome (GOLD analysis project Ga0247810, IMG submission 179918) | Plant litter microbial communities from Arlington Agricultural Research Station in Wisconsin, United States - UWRJ-L119-311C-1 | ecosystem: Environmental > Terrestrial > Plant litter >... | reverse complement strand
ATCCTCAACCGATTTTTTGATGATGTTCGCTTTTCCTTCTCCCCATGCCATCAGGATAACCTGTTTGGCTTCCATGATTTTCTTAACTCCAAGTGTAATGGCCGTTCTTGGTGTATTGCTCAAACCGGAAAAATCCTTGCTTGCCGCTACTCTTGTAATATGATCTAATGCGACCAAACGGGTTTTTGAATTTTGAAGCGAACCTGATTCATTAAAACCGATATGTCCGTTTCCGCCGATTCCTAAAATCTGCAAATCGATTCCACCCAAAGCTTCAATTTTAGCTTCATAATCATGGCAATAATCTGCAATTTGTTCTTTTGTTAAAAGTCCGTCGGGAACATGTGCATTTTCAGGTAAAATATCAACATGATCGAACAACAGTTCTTTCATAAAACGAACATAACTGTTGATTGAATTTGGTTCCATTGGATAATATTCATCCAGATTAAAACTGATTACATTCTTAAAACTCAAACCTTCTTCTTTATGCAGACGAACTAATTCTGCATACAATCCTTTTGGAGAAGAGCCAGTTGCAAGTCCTAAAATACAAGGTTTGTTTTCTTTTTGTCTGGATTGGATTAAAGCTGCCATTTCCTGAGCAACCGCTTTTGAAGCATCAGTTGAATTTTCAAAAACAACGGTATTGATATTTTCGAATCGTTTTTCGAATCCTGTTGCTTTATCTATATTACTTTTTATCATTTTGAAGTCTATTTTATTATGTTTTTCTTTTCTTTTTTGATGTCTTTTTAGTGATAAAAAAAGACATAAGTTGGGTAGAAGCTCTTTCAAATACGAATATTTGAGTGCTTAATTATGATTGAATAAAATGTTGTGCTTATCTAAGTTCTAATGGGTTTTTACACGATTTTGTCATCCTGAAAGAGGAAGAATCCTCGCAACAAACTACACATAAACTCACCAATCTTTGTCGAATTACTAGTGTGATTTCTCCTTCGTCGAAATGACAACTTTGAGGTAAAACTTTAAACTAAACCTCTACCAATTCCTGTATTTATGTCCTTTGAATGCGAAAAAGACAATCATCAGATACGCAGGCAACAATATTAAATACGCCAATTGATTCCCGCTTTTTGCTGTTTCTACAATTCCTGCAGCTTCATTTGATGTGTTGATGCTGTCTGCTACTAAACCATAGAATAAAGGAAAAACAGCTCCTCCAATAATTCCCATAATTAGGATGGCACCACCAATTTTTGTAAATCCACCCAAATCCTGGAGTGCCATTGGCCAGATTGCCGGCCAGCAAAGTGCATTGGCTAATCCTAAAAGTGCTACTAAAATAATAACCAGAGGCAATTGTGGAATTCCAGGCAACTGAACCATAATTTTTGGAGAAATTATAACGATTAATGCAACCAAAAGGATACCTAAAAATCCGGATACCTTTAAGGCAAAAACCTGAGAAACATATTTGGGAATTAATGTAATTCCTAAAATGTAACCAATAACCATTGCAGTCATGGTAAATGAAGTCAGTTTAAGATAAAACGAGCCATCTTCTCCGTACACGCCTAATTGTTTTCCGAAACCTCCTATGGAATCACCGGCTAAAACTTCGGCAGCGATATACACCATTAAAGTAATCACACCAAAAACCAATTGCGGATGTTTGAAAGCTTCTTTTATTTGTTTGAAAATGCTTAAGTGTGCTACTTGTCCTTCATTATCCAAATTGATTTCAGGAAGTGGTGAATATTTTACCAAAACCGCCAATACCAGCATAATTACTGCCATGTATAGGTAAGGCGTCTGCAATTGCAAAGCCAGTAAATCCAATGCACTTTCTTTTTGTACTGATGTCATCACTGCAATTTTATCTGCAGAATAATCCCCAATATTGGATAATACTAATGCCGTCAATAATAAGGGAGCCAGAAATCCTGCCAGTTTATTTGCGATTCCCAAAACGCTGATTCGGGCTGCTGCGCTTTCCCTTGGACCAATAACTACAACATACGGATTCGCAGCGGTTTGCAAAACGGCCAAACCGGTTCCCATTACAAATAATGCAATCAGAAAAAAACTAAACGTTCGTGTTGCAGCTGCGGGATAAAACAGTAATGCCCCAATAGCAATGACCAGTAATCCTAATGAAATTCCGTTTTTATAACCTACCTTTTCAATTAGGAATGAAGACGGAATTGCCATTACAAAATAAGCAATGTAAAAAGCAAAAGTTACAAAATACGACTGCGATTCGGTTAGTTCACATGCTAATTTAAAAAATGGAATAAGTGGGCCGTTCAGCCAGGTTACAAATCCAAAAATAAAAAATAAGGACGTTAAAATAACCATTGGAATCAAAGTACTGCTTTGTTCTTTTTTTAAAGTAATATCGATTTCTGACATATTTTTGGGTTTGGTTTAGTTATTATTCTGATGTTATTTACTGACTAATTCCTGATGATAAAAGAGAATCGTTTCTTCCAAAGCTTTATCAATTGTATATTCCGGTTTAAAACCTAATTGATTAAATTTTGAAGGATTGGCTTTAGAGTGTTTGATATCGCCCGGTCTTTCATCCAAAAATTTGATCTGTGATTTTGAATTGGTGATTTTGATGATTTTTTCAGCCAATTCAAACACCGATGTACTGTGACCAAGCGCTACATTATAAGTTTCATCCCCTTTTTGCGAAGCCAGAATATTCGCTTTTACCACATCTTTTACATAAATAAAATCCCTCGTCTGCAAACCGTCTCCATAAATCGTAATCGGTTCGTTTTGCAATGCTTTATTGATGAAAATTGGTACTGCAGCCGCATAAGCCGATTCCGGATTTTGGCGTGGACCAAAGACATTAAAATAACGTAAAGAAGCCGTTGGAACCCGATATTGATCGAGATACATTTTAAGATAATATTCACCGTCTAATTTGGTAATGGCATAAGGAGTCATTGGTTCAGGAGACATCGTTTCTACTTTTGGCGAAACAGGATTGTTGCCATAATTGGCTGCTGAAGTTGAAAGCACCACTTTACAACCTGAATTATTTTTTGCCGCTTCCAGAATATTTATAGTTCCGATAGTATTGATTTCGATACATTCCCTGATTTTCAACAACGATTCCGGAACACTGACCAAAGCAGCCAAATGGAAAACACCTGATGCACCATCGATTACTTCATTTACTAAGTTTTCATCGCGAATATCGCCTTTTACAAAATCTACATTTAAGCCGTTTAGGTTGTGTTCGAAACCTGTTCTTAAACTATCTAATATGGTAACCTTGTGTCCTTCTTTCGATAAATGCTCGGCGATATGGCTTCCTATAAAACCGGCACCTCCGGTAATTACATATTTTTTCATTTTTGTTATTTTAATGATCCAATGAAATTCAAATTATAGTCTTCCATTTCCTTAAATTGTTCCGAAAGGCTTTCAATCAGTTTAAATTGATTTTTCGAACGATCCAGATTGTGTTCCGGATATTCTGTTTTATAATACACATCATCATTTAAGAAATCTGTCAAAAAACGCAATGCCATAATAAACACCATCGTTTTTGCGCCAAGCGGCAGGTATTTTATCTCTAATAAGGAAAGAGACGAATTTGTTTTCTCCAAAAAACCTTTTACATACGCTTTGTAATACTGCAAATTGAAATTGACTAGTTCCAAATCTTTTTCATCTTCGGCTGCTGTATTGCAAATGGTTCGTATCGCATCTCCGAAATCATAATGGATAATTCCGGGCATAACAGTATCAGTATCAATTACACAAAGGCCTTTTTTATTGGTGTCAAAAAGTGCATTTGATATTTTGGTGTCGTTGTGCGTAACTCTTAGTTTTATTTTTCCGGAATCTTTTAAGTTTTGTAAAACATGCATTTCTTCCTTAAGTTCCTGAACCAGATTGATGCAAGCACTTGCCTGTGCAATACGCTGTCCAGAAGCTTCTTTTAATGCCGTATCAAACTGCGAAAAGCGAAATACCATATTATGAAAATTCGGAATTACCTCAATTAATTTTTGGGCATCAAAATCACTGGTAAGATTTAAAAACTCACCAAATAATTTCCCGCCTTCATAAGCGATTTCTTCATTATTTACAGTTTCAAAAGTCAGGCTTCCTTCAATGTAAACCATCATGTTCCAAAAATTTCCATCTTTATCATGGTAATAAAAAATGCCTTTTTTTGTACCAATGAAAGTTAAAACCCTACGTTTCAGCTCGTATTCAGATAAATGTTTTAATTTTTTAAGCAAATGTTTACTCACGGCAACCTTATTAGCAATAAGTCCCGGAACATCTTTAAAAACACCATCATTAATTCGCTGCAAAATAAACTGTCTGCGACTATCAGTTGTTACCAAATACGTATCATTGATATGACCGGAGGCTAATTCTTCAAATTCTTTGAAAATTTCTATATGGTCGAACTGGTCGAATATAAATTTTAAATGTTCTGCTGCCATATTACCAGAGATTAGTTGGATACATTTTTTGGGCTCTTAATTTTTCGATTTCTTTTTTTACAATTTCCTTGTCTTCCTTATAAGTTACACCAAACCATTTTGCATTCGACTGAAGGACTTCCAAAGAGGCGTTATCTGATTTCAAAATTTCATTTACAACAGATGTGATAAAGAATTCGGCTTTTAAATCGTGTTCGTTTTCTTTTAGGAATTCCTCAAAAAGAGCGCCTCCAAACTCGAAACATTTAGGCGTAAAGCCCCAGAAATTCATTGATACAATAGTATTTTCATCAATCGGAATAAATTCACCGTTATCATCTTTACGCATCAGTTTTCCATCTATCTTCTCGATGTGTGTTCGTTCTGTAACATCTGTCAGATAATTATTTTCATCCACCTGACATTCGCCTCTTGAAACAAAACCGTGATCTGAAACGGTGTTTTTTAGCAAATAGGCCATCATATTAAAATGGTATGATTCTTTGTCCATTTCCGTTAAGGCTTTTGCCATAATCTGGAAAGCTTCTTTTCCGTAGAAATCATCAGCGTTGATGATGGCAAAATTTTCGGTTACTTCATCTTTTGCCATTAATAATGCATGACCGGTTCCCCATGGTTTTTTTCTTTCGGGATTCAGGTATTTTGCAGGAACATTATCAATTTCCTGAAAAACATATCCTACTTCGGCTTTTCCTTCTAACTTTTTATTAAAAATTTCTTTGCACTCTTCTTCTATATTTTTACTTATAATAAATACAAATTTTCCAAAGCCAGCCTGTAATGCATCATATATCGAAAAATCCATAATAGTATCTCCTTCCGGGGTAAACGTATCTAACTGTTTTAATCCTCCATATCGACTTCCAATACCTGCCGCCAAAATCACGAGAGTAGGTTTACTTTTGCTCATTTAAATAGTATATTAATTGGTTTGTTATTTTTTAATTTTTTTAGATATCCGATATGTATAAGATGTTATTAAAATGATAAGGAATTTTATTTTGACAACTTCTCTGGTAAATCGAAAAATAAATATTAATCTGACAATATTTACGTTAATTACATAAATTATATCATTAATATTCGGCTAAAATATATATTAATATTCTATAAAAAAAGAAAAAAGTGTTAAAATGTGCTCGAACACAATTAAAATGTTTTCGAACACATTAAATTTAATATTTTGTAATATTCGTTTTTTATATATATTTGTTTTTATATGGAAAAAATTTATACAATAAAGGATATTGCAGAACTTGCAGGGGTTTCTAAAGGCACTGTTGACCGTGTTTTGCATAAAAGAGGAAAAGTGTCGGAAGATGCCTTAAAGAGGGTAAATGAAGTTTTGGATAAAATCGATTACCAGCCCAATCTAATGGCAAGAAGTTTAAAGAAAACGCAAATTTATTCTATCTGCGTTTTACTGCCGGATCCTAAAAATGATTCCTATTGGCAACCCTGTATAGATGGGATAAATGAAGCCAAAAAAGAATTCAAATCCTTTAATGTTAAAGTTGAAGTTTTTCTGTTTGATCCAACAAGTACCGATTCGTTTGTTACAACTAATAATGCTGTTTTAAATGCTTCACCTGACGCCGTACTTCTGGTTCCTTTGTTTCATAAAGAAGCCTTAGAAGCAATTGAAACTTATAATTCTAAAGGTATTATTTCGAGTATATTTAATAATCAGCTTAAATCCACTTCCATAAAAAGTTTTGTGGGTCAGGATTTATTTCAAAGCGGAAGAATTGCTGCGCGACTATTGGATTTGCTAATCCAAAAAGGGACTATTGCTATCGTTCATATCGATGAGGATTATGAAAATGCGATTCACATGCAGGAAAAGGAAAAAGGTTTTAGAAATTATTTTGATAACCTGGAAAAAGGAAAATTTGAGGTCAAGACGTTCAAGGTAAAACATCCTCAGTTTAAAACTACCCTTAAAGAGTATTTGGAAGCAAACCCAACAATCAAAGGCCTTTTTGTTACAACTTCCAAAGCGTATCAGGTAGCTAAAATTATTGCTAAAAACCCTGAAAATAAAATCGCACTCGTTGGTTATGATTTATTAGAAAATAATCTTGAATATCTGAACAATAAAACCATTGACTTTTTGATTCACCAAAACCCTAAAAGACAAGCATATTTAGGAACTGCTACTTTGATAGAACATTTTATTTTCGAAAAGGAAATCAGTATCGAAAAACTGCTTCCCATTGATATCATTAATACCGAAAACGTAAAAGATTATATTTTATAGTTAAACTAGAGTCAAAAGTCCGAAAGAACCTGCAATATGAAAATTTGGAGTTTCCGTATCTGGATTTACCCATGTAATCCAGGTTGGTTCAAATAATTTATTTTCCTGCTGTGTATATTTGGCTCTGTAAAAACCAGCTTCAATACAGTTATCTTTAATTAAATCGAAGTTTTTAAGTGACTGAATGCTGATGGCTATTTCTACAATAAAATGATCTTCTTTTATAGTTGATTTTATAATCAGATCATTCTTGGGCCAGTTCCAGTCAAAATCAAATTTTTTCTTAGGAGATGCTTTGAAATCCATAAGTCTTGGTGTTGGATCAATTTCTAAACAATAGTAGGGATTTAAAGCAGTATCAGTTCTGAAAAAAATCTCTACCCTATCTGATTCACCGATACTGTCAATAGAATCATCCTGCCTGTCAATATGAACATTCGCATCATAAACAGTGTAGCAAAAAAAGATATATTCAGTATCCCATAAGGCCTTCAATTCAATCTTTTCAGGTACTGTGTCATCCCAAGGAGAAGTAAAATCAGTTAAAACTTCAGCTTGATTCCAAAACGCATTATCTCCTAAACCATTTATTTGTAAAATGTTTTTTTCGATTCTGTTGACATTATAATTTTTCATACTTAAAAGTTACGGAATTCTAAACAAAAAAAAGGGAACAAAAAAGAAAATCTCTTTTGCTCCCTAAAAGAAGTGGTATTTATTTCAGGTATATTTTAGTATTGCTTATCTCTTCATCAGCATTAATTTGAAGAATAACCAATTGTGATTTTTTTAAATGAGAAACATTTATAGTTACTGAATTTATAGCACTATAATTTTCTTTTAAAAGCACTTGACCATTTAAATCTATCAAAGAAACAGTAGCTGACTGAGTGTTTTTTCCAAAATTTATATTGATTTGATCAGAAGCAGGATTGGGAAAAACAGAAAAGCTTGGGGAAATTTCTTCAGCTACTTCAACAGTAGAAGCCATTTTCGCAGTAGATCCGGTTTGTAGTTCAGAACATCCAATATCGACACGCCCGTTTCTTTTACGGATATCATCATCAAAATCTAATGTCCCGGAATAAGTCGAATTATAAACAGTATCTCCTTTGTCAGTAGCAAAAGCTCCTGAAGCCAACGTAAAATTAAAAGCTGCTGCGTTTACAAATCCTGGTAAACCTACTACAGAATTTGTATCCTGACCTGTTGCAGTTGTAAATTGTGCACGATTATAAGAACCTGTTGTTGAACTTCCATTAAAACTTACTCCTGTTAAATCAATAATGAAATCGGTATTTCCTTCTCTGTAAAATAAATTATAATTCGATATAAAACTCGAAACGGTATATCCGTAAGAAGCTAAAAGTGCTTTTTTATTCGTTGTAGCATAAAGAATGTTGTTTTTGAAAGTAATTCCTGAACTGTTTTGAAGATGAACTTCTCCCCCATAAATATCGGCAATTGTTCCTACAGCAACACCTGCAATAGTAGTAACACCATTGATAACCGCTCCTGTTCTGTTCTTATAAAAGGTATTGTTGAAAATTTTAGTATTTCCGACACTCGTAGTGTAACCGCTTCCGATAACACCACCAAAAATTGCCCCGGTAACAACGTTGTTATACACTGAATTATTATTTATGATATGACCTGTAGACTGACCTCCGTTTCCAGTTGCTGTATTTTGTTCAGCTCCTACTGCAAGACCTACTCCGCATCTATAAACTTCATTTCGCTGTACTGTACAATTCAAAGCTCCATCTATATAAATACCCGCACTATTGGCAACAGCACTCATACAATTAAAAACTTCATTTGAAGCGATAATTCCATTGCGAGCCTGATTATTGATTGTGGCTCCAGTGGATGTATAATTTCCTGCAGCTACAATTCCTATATTAGCAATATTATATACTGTATTTCCTGATACCGAAAAACCATTCACGTTTCCTGTTAATGTTACTGCTTCTCCCCAGCCTGTAGCACAATTATTGACTTCATTATTATCAATTTTAACATTGGTAATTGCGTAAGTACCATTTCCTCCATCTACTTTAATAGCATTTGCTACAATTCCACTGTTTGCAGGAATTGAAGAAAGATTATTACTAATCCATCCAATATTTTTAACGATACAATTTTTGATCGTAATATTATTTAGATTGGCTGTTGCACCGGAATTGGCTAAAATCCAAATTCCTTTACTTCCATTACCAATCTTGTTAGAAATGGTTAAACCATCAATGGTGACACTACTGGTATTTACAATTCCTAATACATATGGATCTGTGCTCGTCCAGCCAGAGGCATTAATTATTACAGCTGCCGAACCGCTTTTCTGGATCGTTAATGGTTTTCCAACAAAAATTGGGCCCGTTACAGGGTAAGTACCTGAAAGCACTAATACTGTTCCTCCTGAAGGAGCAGCCTGAACTCCTTTTACAATAGTTTTAAATGGTAAAGCAGGTGTTCCTGTACCAGTAACATCGTTACCTGTTGTTGACACGTATGTCTGGGAAAATCCCTGAACAAAGCAAAATAAAATAATAAATGTAATTTTTTTGATTTTCATAATTTTGACATTTGGATTAACAATTAAAAAAAAATCTATAGTTAAATATTGCAATATTTCAACATAAAAAATAAGCTTGGTTTCTGTTCAACCTAGTAAAAATCAAAATATCATTAGGTATTTCATACTATCAAGTTGTTGATTCAAAAACTTATACAGGAGTAAAAAATGAAATAATTGTAGCTTATTTAGACGAATGTAAATAATGAATTTTAATTGGCAATATAAAAATTAAAAAATATGTGTTCGAGCACAAAAATAATTGAATTTTGTAAGATTTATAATATTTTTCTTTCATAAAATTTTACTGTTTTTAAAAAATTCAACAATGTGCTCGAGCATAAATAAGTAATTGACTACATTAATAACAAAAAATTATAAGCGGAATTAAAATTTAGGTTAAATAATATTTCCTACTGAAGTATTTCTTCATCAATAGATTCATAACCTTATAAAAGATAAATACATATAAAAAATACCCGAATTTCATTTCTAATTTCTTGTAAAGTTCTAACCCAAATTATTACATTTATACACTTTACCATTGATAAAATGAAAAACATAGAACTCCCAATACCATACAATGAAACTGAGCGTTTAGCAGCATTAAAACGCTACAATATTCTTGACACGCTTCCTGATCATGCTTTTGATGATGCAACAAAACTCGTTTCCTATATATGCGGCGTACCAATCGCTCACATCTCCTTTATAGATGAGAGCAGGCAATGGTTTAAATCGGAAGTGGGAATAGGGGTTTCAGAAGTACCCCGGGAAATTAGTTTCTGCCAGCATACCATTATGCAATCAAAAATGGTTGAAATACCCGATACCTATTTAAACGAACAATTTAAAGATGATCCCAATGTTACAGGGGGATTTAATGTACGGTTTTATGCCGGTGTTCCACTAACAACCCCTGACGGTTATAACATAGGAACTCTATGTGCTATAGATCATGTCACCAAGGAACTTAACGAAAACCAGCGTAATGCGCTATCGATTATTGCAAAGCACGTGATAAATCAATTGGAATTATCAACAAAAAATATTGAACTCAACGCTCAGAAAAAAATTGCCGAACGCGCTGTATTAGTAGCCGAACGTGCAGTATTGGTAAAAGATAGTTTTTTAGCCAATATGAGTCATGAAATCAGAACACCTTTGAATGCTATAATTGGTTTTACAGATCTTCTTGCTCAAACAAAATTAGATAATACCCAAAGGGATTACATTGATAGTGTACAAATTGCAGGAGAAAATCTACTTTTAATCATTAATGATATTCTTGACCTTTCCAAAATTGAATCTGGTAATTTGACTATTGATGCACAGCCATTCAATTTAAAAAAGACACTTAAACATGTTTATGATTTACTAAAAGTTAAAGTCTCATCAGATGTTGAATTCAATCTCTTTTTAGACGCTGAATTGCCTGAAATGGTAATTGGTGATCAGGGAAGACTAAATCAAATACTGGTTAACCTTGCAGGTAACGCCCTTAAATTTACGGAAGAAGGAGATGTTACAATATCCGTAAAAAAGGTAGCTGAAACCAGCGATGATTATTCTCTTAGATTCTCAATTAAAGATACCGGAATAGGCATACAGGAAGAAAAGCTTAAAACTATATTTGAACGTTTTACACAAGCAGAAGAAAGTACAACAAGAAAATTTGGCGGCACCGGACTTGGTCTAAACATTGTAAAACAGCTAGTGGAGCTTCAAAAAGCTGAAATTCATGTAAAAAGCAAACAAGGACGCGGGTCCGAATTTTTCTTTGTCCTTACTTACAAAAAAGCAGATGAAGTCGAAACTCCAATTGAACCATTATTAGAAGAACATCTGGGAAAACTAAAGATTCTTCTTTGCGAAGACAATATTTTAAATCAGAAACTTGCAAAAAGTGTTATTATTAATTTTGGTTTTGAATTAGATATTGCCGAAAATGGTCAAGAAGGAATAGATTTGTTGTCAAAAAACAACTATGATTTAGTATTAATGGATCTTCAGATGCCTGTTAAAGATGGATACCAAACCACCGAATACATCAGGAATGAATTGAATTTAGCTATTCCAATTATAGCCATGACTGCCCATTCTCTTGTAGGTGAACAAGAGCGTTGTTACAATGTAGGAATGGATGCTTATGTACCAAAACCATTTAAGCAGGCAATGCTTTTTGAGGCCATAAAAACAGCTATGAGCAAAGACATTAAACTTCCTCGAAAGAGAAAAATTGATTTGTCGTTTTTAGATGAAATGTCTTGTGGTGATGCCAACTTTAAGCACGATATGATAGCTTTATTTATACAAAAAATTCCAAATGAAGTCGCTCAGCTTGAAGAAGCATTTAATAGTAATGATATTAATACTGTAAAGCAATTGACCCATAATATGAGATCCAGTTTCGACATTTTTATGTTAGAAGATTTCTCTAAATATTTGTCCATTATTGAAGAAGAAGCCAATCTTGGGAAATTTACCTCTGAAAGTGCTGATAAAATAAATATTTTACATTGTGGAATCATTGAAGTAGTTAAAAATCTAAAGGAACTATGATAAAAGAGAAATATACCATAGCTTTACTTATTCCCTGATTTTATAAAATCAAACTTTAAGATAAATATTTAAACTAATGAAAATAGTTTTATCTGAGGATAATGAAATCCTACGTAAATCACTATCTTTTTTCCTAACATCGAAAGGATTTACTGTTGACCAGTTTTCAGATGGTCAGGAGGCGCTGGATGCTATTGAAAAAAATAGTTATGACTTAATCCTGACTGATATCAATATGCCGGGTAAAAGTGGAATGGAAATTACGCAATATGTAAGACAAAGTATTAAATCTGATATTCCGATAATTATATTTACTTCTTCGGGTGTAGAACAAACTGAATTAGATTCTTTTGACTTAGGCGCAAACGAATTTATTGCCAAACCTATTAGTCCTGCTGTACTCTTGGTAAGAATTAATAAATTACTTAATACACGTTTGTAATGAAGTTGATATGGTAGAAATCTGGGAACTTTATAAAAACAGCAACTGGGTCGAACCTTTTCTAATTGGTTCAATATGTTTATTTGTAGGGATATCAACAGTCTTGTACTTATTAATTATTGAAAGCCGCAACAGGAAAATAAAACATGAAAAACTTAGAAATGAATATGAACAAATCATTGTAGAATTAATGTATTCAGTGGTTTTCATGGATGTCCCTTTTTCTTCTGTAAAAGAAGAGCAAAATTATGCGATGTTTTTAAAGAATACCTACTTCAGAGAAGTACTAACAGAATCAGTTATCAATCTTCATAAAAATTACGATGGTGTTTATGCAATAAAACTGGAACAATTTTACAAAGAGTCCGAATTAATAAATAATTCTTTTAAAAAACTTAAAAACTATAAATGGGAAGTAAAATGTAAAGGAATTACAGAATTGTCTGAAATGAATATAACTGATGCTTTTGATATTATTATAAACATTTCTAAATCCAAAAATAAGACCTTAAAAATCACAGCCATAAACGCCTGTATTAAACTCGTAGGAGTAAAAGGGATAATACACCTTACAGAACATCCTTATCCTATTGATGACTGGACTCAGGTAAATATTATAAATGCATTTAAAAAACACGATATTGGTGACACACAAGGTGTTGAAGACTTACTTGAGTCGAAAAACACAACAGTTGTGGCACTTGGATTAAAACTTATTAAGGAACTTAAGCTTACTCAAAAACTTCCTCATGTAAAACAATTGACAGAAAGGGCACCTAACACACTGATACAGTATGAAGCACAAAGCGTATTACAGGCACTAAACGTAAACTTATAACAAAATGATTTTTTTAAATAGTGAAATAACGTGGTTTGTGGATGTTTATATACTCCTTATTCTTGGCTATGCAATCCTAATTATGTCGTCCTATCTTATATTAGCCTACCTTTCTACAAAAGCATTAAGGAGTTATCTCAAAAAAAATAGTTTTATAGATTATGAAGTACTGCTAACCAGCGAATTTGCACCTAAACTTTCCTTAATAGCCCCTGCCTACAATGAAGGTTTTACTATTGAAGAAAATGTAAAATCCTTACTTTCTTTAAATTACAATAATTATCAGGTAATTGTGGTAAATGACGGAAGTAGAGACAATTCGATGGAAATCCTGATTAATACATATGATCTTTTCCTTACAGAACTTGAGGTCGATTTAAAAATCGAAACCAAAAAGGTTAGAGGAATATATACTTCCAGAAATGCTGCGTTTAAAAAACTGATAGTTGTTGACAAAGAAAATGGAGGAAAAGCTGATGCTCTAAACGTAGGGCTTAATATTGCACAAAATCCTTACGTAGTATGTATTGATGTTGATTGTATCCTTGATAAAGATTCGCTATTAAAGTTAGCAAAACCCTTTTTAGAATCTTACGGCAAGCGAATTATTGCGACAGGTGGCGTAGTAAGAATAGCAAACCAGTGTGTTATCAGGAATGGACGTCTGGTTGAAATAAATATCCCGGATGCTATATTGCCAAGAATACAGGTTTTAGAATATCTTAGAGCTTTTCTTTTAGGGAGAATGGCTTGGGGAAGGCTGGACGGACTATTGCTTATCAGCGGTGCATTTGGCGCATTTGATAAAGAAATTGCTTTATTGGCAGGTGGTTACAGTACAAAAACGGTAGGGGAAGACATGGAACTTGTAGTGAGAATGCGACGTTACATGGTTGAAAATAAATTGCCTTACTCGGTTAGTTACATACCTGACCCGCTTTGCTGGACAGAAGCGCCTGAAGATTTCAAAATTTTCAAAAAACAGCGTAGCCGATGGATGAGAGGAACAATTGAAACACTTACGCTTCACAAAAAAATGTTCCTAAATCCTAAATATAAACTTTTAGGTATGCTTAGTATACCGTACTGGACATTTTTTGAATTTCTGGCTCCTGCAATAGAATTTACAGGTCTCATTATAACTCTCCTATTTATTTTTTTTGGGTTTATTAACTGGCACTTCTTCTTCTTACTGGTATTTTTTGTTTATACATTTGCTGTATTCTTTTCTGTTATAGCCTTGTATAGCGAAGAACGTACTTATCACAAATATCCAAAACAAACTGATTTTCTCAAGCTTCTGCTGGCTGCTTTTATAGAACCGTTGTACTTTCATCCACTTACGGTATATGCGGCCTTAGTGGGCTATAAAGAAAAAATTATGGGAACCAAAGGCTGGGGCGAAATGACAAGAAAAGGTTTTACAAAGAAAGAATAATTTATCAACTCATTGGGTGTAATTATTAAAAACGTCAGTTCGAGTATTTTTTTGTGTAGAGAAAGTAACAAAAAAAATATCGAGAGCCGTTTTAATAATTTGCAAAACCTCTATTAATAACCCTAAGCTTTCTCCAGTCAGTTATTAAAAACATTTTTTGTATTTTTGTAAGTACAAATCCCTTCGCATGAAACGTTCCGGAACAGCAGATCTTCCATTACATTATGGACATGTACCTTTGTGGCTTGCAGAACGTATGTCGAAACTTGGTTTTGCCATTGTTGAAACTATTGCAATGGAATTTTCTACCTCAGAAGTAATAAGCAAACTGAGTAATCCTTTTTGGTTTCAGAGTTTTGGTGCCGTTATGGGAATGGATTGGCATTCTTCCGGAATTACGACTTCTGTGCTTGGTGCCTTAAAAAAATCTGTCAATCCACATTCGAAAGAATTAGGCATTTATATCTGCGGAGGCAAAGGCAAACATTCTATGCTAACGCCGAAAGAACTTTTATTTGTTGGTGAAAAAACCGGGCTTGATGGTAATAATCTCGCAAATTGCAGCCGACTAACCGCTAAAGTAGACAACACAGCCATTCAGGACGGATTTCAATTATACCAACATAATTTTATTGTTGACAATAAAGGACAATGGGCTGTTATTCAGCAAGGAATGAATCCTAACTCTCAAACTGCCAGAAGATATCACTGGCATTCACAAGATTTAAAATCCTTTATAAATGAACCTCATACCTTTATTTATGGTGAAAATCAAGGTTCAATTTTAAATCTTACGGCACAAAATGCATTAAAATCGAGAGAAGGAATTTTAGAACTCTCGAAAGAATCTCCTGTAAAAATCATGAAAGAAATGCAGCATCTTAAAATGCCCAACCATCATGATGTCAGAATGGAAGATGTTAATATGAAAAGGCTCGGCGCGATGCTATGGGCAACTCATGAAAATAAACCGGAAGATTTTGAAGAACTGTTGCTTTTAAAAGGAATGGGACCAAGAGCTTTACAATCATTAGCGTTGGTGAGTGAAGTAATTTACGGTACTCCAACCCGATTTGAAGATCCTGCACGTTTTTCATTTGCTCATGGTGGAAAAGACGGACATCCGTTTCCTGTTCCCGTAAAAATCTATGATGAGACAATAGACACTTTACAAAGAGCAATTAGTCGTGCTAAAATCGGTAATAGTGATAAAATGGAAGCAATTAAAAAATTATCCGACATCGCCAGAAAAGCTGAAGAAAGCTTTACACCCAATTCTAACTTTGATGCGCTGATTCAAAGAGAACGGGATGAATCTTATAAATATGGCGGAAAAACTATTTTTGGTGATGCAAAACCACCTAAAAACAAACCTCAAAATCCAAATAATCAATTGGAATTATTTTAGTTATAACTCTTTCGAGTTAGTATTAGATTAAAATAAATGAACTATTCAAGAAAGTCTTAAGAATTCTTTTACTGATAATTATATAATTAAAGATTTCAATTTTATAAAACCAGACTTAAAATCGTTTTTTAATTTTATTTTACTGTTGCTATGCCAATACGAAACTCCATATCAAGGCATCTAAACAAACAGGCATTTAAAAACAAAAATTCAAAATAGTCAACAACAGCTATTAAAAAGTTAAGCCAAAAACAATTTAAATCAAAAAATCATGGTCGAGAAAAATTATGATCCGGATAACGAAAACTGTCCTGAAAAGGATACAATAGAAAGTCTTTATTCCAAAATGAATGCTGAGAAAAATAAAAATATCCAGACTGCTGAAGAATTTATAGATGATATTCCTAATCGGGTTTCAAATAAAAACAATTCAAACAATACAGATTCAAATTATAATCAAAAAGAATCTGATCAATAGTTAGAAAATTAAAAAAAGGCACAGATATAAAAATCTATGCCTTTTGTTTTTTAAACATTTTTATAGTCTTATTTTATAGCTCCAATAATATCATATTTAGTGATAATGTGATGATTTCCATTGCCTAAATCTACTAAAACGGCATCATTTTCCTTGGTAAATAATTTAGAAACCTCTTCAATTGAAGTGCCTAACCTTACAATTGGAAAAGGTTTTCCCATTACTTCTTTAATAGGTTTTTCAGCCACATTTTTATCAGCCACATAACTTCTGAACAAATCGGTTTCATCAACAGAACCAACAAATCCAGTAATATCTACTACCGGAATCTGAGAAATTTTGTATTTACGCATACGTTCAATAGCATGCGAAACTAATTCTTCGGTACGAACCACAATCAATTCCTTATCGATATGATCTTTAATAACATCTTCTGCTTTTGTAACATTTTCATCCAAAAAACCACGTTCACGCATCCAGTCATCATTAAACATCTTACCTACATAACGGCTTCCAGAATCGTGAAACAAAACAACGACAACATCTTCCGGCTTAAAGTGTTCTTTTAACTGCAATAATCCTTTTATACATGCCCCTGCGGAATTTCCAACAAAAATAGCTTCTTCCAAAGCAATTTTTCTTGTATAAACTGCTGCATCTTTATCAGTTACTTTTGTAAATCCGTCAATCAAAGAAAAGTCTACATTTTTAGGTAAAATATCTTCTCCAATTCCTTCAGTGATATACGAATAGATTTCGTTTTCGTCAAATATTCCGGTTTCATGGTATTTTTTAAAAACAGAACCGTAAGTGTCAATTCCCCAGATCTTAATATTCGGGTTTTTCTCTTTTAAATATTTCCCAACTCCCGAAATGGTTCCCCCTGTTCCTACTCCAACCACAAAATGAGTGATTTTACCCTCTGTTTGCTTCCAGATCTCAGGACCGGTTTGCTCATAATGCGCAAGCGTATTCGATAAATTATCATATTGGTTTACATACCATGAATTAGGAGTTTCTTCGGCTAAACGTTTTGAAACCGAATAATAAGATCTCGGATCTGTGGGCTCGACATTTGTAGGACAAACGACTACTTTGGCACCAACAGCACGCAAAATATCCATTTTTTCCTTCGATTGTTTATCTGATATCACACAAATTAACTTATATCCTTTTATGATAGCTACAAGTGCCAATCCCATTCCGGTATTTCCGGAAGTCCCTTCAATTATGGTTCCACCCGGTTTTAAGCGACCATCAGCCTCAGCGTCTTCAACCATTTTCACTGCCATTCTATCCTTAACAGAATTTCCAGGATTAAAAGTTTCGACTTTTGCTAATACTAAGGCATCAATTTCGGCAACAATCTTATTTAGTTTTACTAATGGTGTGTTGCCAATGGTTTCTAAAATATTATTTGAAAAGTCCATTTTTATGTAAGTTTAATTTTTGCTTTAAGATAAAACAAATTCCGTTTTATTGAAAGAAATTCCACACCAAACCAAATCGAATAACAAAATCACGATATGGATTATTAGGAGCTGAATAATAATTGCTTTTGCCAAAAGCCGAATTAAAATGTTCTGCTTTTAAATAAATTCGGGTTTGGCGAATTTTTCCATTAAGGAAAAAATCAAATGTTGGATAACCTCCTATTTTTTTAGTATCCTGAACGAAAAACTCTCCAACTACAGGATTATAATCATTTCCGTAATACTTTGTAAAGTAATTAAAAATGATCCCTGTTTGAATATAAAGTGCTTTTTTGAAGAAATAACCCGAATAATAAAACGTGTTTCTGGTTACAAAATCAGGAACATTTAAAATCAAATCTGTCTGTGTCACTTTTTGATATAAAAATGTATTATCCAATGCAAAATCTCCAAATTTAAATTCTCTGTTTGCCTTTACAGATATATAATTGATTGTATTTCCGTATTGTGCCGGCTTTATAATTTGAGTCCTGGCCGCAATTTGTTCGTCAGTCGAAACATCTTCAAAATACAAATGATCATTTAAAACTGAATATTGAACCTCAGCATTTAGCCAAGGGGTAAAAACATCAGCACTAAGCGAATTGATTTTTTCGTTTTTAAAATCATTTGACCAATTATATTCGATATAACTGCTTTGGTATAAATTATAGTTATTATTGGGTAACTTATTTACATTTCTATAGCGAAAATCAAATTGTATTTTTTCATTTAAATTATATCTCAGTTTCGCATCTAAATCAGAAAGTGATTGATTTGTAATGGATCTGGAATATAAGAACCGTCCGTTCCATTTATTTTTTTGGTATTCGTATTGTCCACCAACATTATTAATCTGCTGAAATAAATTATCCTGTATAGTTGTTCCGTCATCTTTTCTTATGATACGGTTATACTTATAATTTGACCTGTAATCATCTATGAAAAAATTAAATTTACCCAGAAGCAAATTTTCATAAGCAGCTCCTACTTTATTATACAATTTTTCAAATCGGGTCTGATCCTTAATCTCACTTGTAATATAAGACTCTCCAAATCTCTCCACTAATGTGCTGCCCACCGTTGATAAGACTGTTGGCTGTTTGTATTCGAAAAATTTATTTTCAAAATTAAACTGATGTGTAATGTATAAATTATTATTTCCTTCTTTAGGATTTACTCTAAAAGCGTGATCAAAAAAAAGTCTTTTCCCTTTTAAGAAAGATTCTGCATCTGTCAGATAAACTTCCATTTTTTGACGATTTGCAAACTCCGGATCTCCACTTTCAAAATCCTCAGGTGTTGTTATTCCACCATTTTCTTCATTTAAAATATCCTGATAGGTATAATGGAGATATAAAATATAACGTTTATCAGTGGTATTATAACTTGCCCCAATTCTAAAATTCCCAATACTTGTAAGCTGATTAATATAATTGCCTTCGGAACGCAAACCTCTGTAACCTGCAAAAAAGTTAAGATTTTTAGATGTATTTAAAGTAATAAAAGAATCGACATTTTGCCCTTTACCAATACTTGTATTAAAAAACAACTCTGTCAAAGGTGTTGCTACATGATAATAGTTAATCTCGCTGGCATCCAGAAAATTAAAATGTTTTCCCTGAAAACCGATATCCGGATAAGGAGAAAAGTCTGTTAAACTGTATTGTAATGTATTGTAAGTTTGTCCGATATTGGAGAAAGACAATAGCCCGAAATTATCCCTTCGAAGATAATTTTGTTTATACACACTTTTTAAAGTCAACGAAGTATCAACAATGGTAGTATCATGTTCTATCGTTACAATTTGATATTGCTCAATCTTGGCTATCAGGTCTTTTTTCTTTTTTACAGTATCAGTAATACTTGAATATTGCGAATTCATATCTAAACTCTTTTTAGGAGCCACCTGAGAAAACAATAAAGAGGGTACAATTATTAGATATAGAAAAAAAAGTATTCTCATTTGATAACGTTATGTATATGATTTCGATAAAATTGCTAAGCAAAGGTAAATTATAAATATGTATAAATAAAAAAACACATCAATTTATACGATTGCTTTATCAAATAGAATGAGAACGTATATTTTTACAGAAAATTTTATAATATTTGTCATTTAAAATTCAAAGAAATGCTTCAGAAAAATTTTTCAGGACATATTTTCGAAACCGGAACCGATGAAGCCGGCCGAGGCTGCTTAGCCGGGCCTGTAACTGCTGCTGCCGTAATTTTACCGGCTGAATTTGAGCACTCTTTTTTAAATGACAGTAAGCAGTTATCAGAGAAAACAAGGGAATTTTTAAAGCCCATAATTGAAGAAAATGCAGTTTGTTTTGCCGTAACGCATTTGCATCCTGATGAAATTGACGAAATAAATATCCTGAACGCTTCTATGAAAGGCATGCAGGAATGCATTTTGAAATTAAACCAGAAACCCGGATTTATTATTGTTGACGGAAATCGTTTGCTAAATGCAAAATTGGGTTTAAAAAATACCTTTGGGAAACAATTTTCTCTTGCTGAAATTGAGTTGCTACAATCAATTCCGAATCAAAGTATTATAAAAGGTGATTCTAAATTTTTGAGTATTGCTGCAGCTTCTGTTTTGGCAAAAACCTATCGGGACGAATTCATGAACGAAATACATAAAGAATTCCCGATGTACAACTGGAAACAAAACAAAGGTTATCCAACTAAAGAACATCGCGAAGCCATTAGAAAATATGGCACTACAAAATACCACCGAATGAGTTTCAGGCTTTTGCCGGAACAATTAGAATTAGATTTTCTTGAATAATAAAAAAGGCCTATCCAATTCGACAAGCCTTTATTTCCTAAAAATCTATTAACTAAAATTGGTATTTATATCCAAAATCCGGTGAAAAACCAATTTGATCCTTTTGACTTACACTATTTGTCACTCTATTGTATTCTAATGCAAAAATATTCGTGTGATTCGTAACATTCTGCAAATCGATATAAAACTGATGAAATCTCTTTTTGGTTTTACTATTAATTTTAAAACCAAACTTTACATCTAATCTTAAATACGGATCATATTGCTGGCTAAAAGCGTTGGCATCATCTTTTATTTGGTAACCTGCAGCCATCGAAGCAGCTAAATCAACAGGAGTGTAATAACGTCCGCCGGCAGTTGTAAATTTCGTATCGATAGAAAAAACATTTTTTCTTGCCTTACCAACTTTAAATTCTTTACCTCCCAAAACATTAAACACATATCCGTTATTAAAAGGAGAATTTCGTTCAATTCCGTCGCTGCCTTTATATTTACTTTCGAAAAGAGATGTCGTAAGCAAACAATAATAGCCGTCGCTAAAAGATTTCTCCAAAGTAAATTCAATTCCCTGATTAAAGCCTTTTCCATTACTTACCAGCGACGTTTTATCAATAGAATAACCATAATCAGCTCCTTCTGTTAATGAAGAATAACTGCTTGGGAACGATTCAATTCCTGCTTTAGCAATGTCCTGATAATAAACCTCAACTTTACCTCTCCATTTTTTTGCCAGTCTGATATCATATCCCAAAACAAAATGCTGACTTTGCACTAAATCCAAATCTTTATTTGTTTGAGTTGGAATTCCATTTATATTTTCATTCAAAAACAAAATGGGTACAGGTACATTTTGATGGTGGATTCCGTAACCAAAATTGATGCTGTTTCTACCATTGATAGCATACGAAAATGCCAATCTGGGTTCTACAGCAAATTCTTCGTTTATCGAAAAATACTGTCCGTGAATCCCTCCGTTAAAAGTAAGCTTTTCAGTAAGTCGGAATTGTGCCTGAGCATAGGGCTGCACAATATTATAATTTGCATCTGTAGTAATAAGCCTCACCAAATCAGGATATCCATCGCCATCATTATCCTGTTGCCTGTCTCTCGACGCTACATTGGCATCGAGTGTATAGTTTTCGAAAAGCAATCCCGTCCTGATAGTTACTTTTTTATTTATTTTTGAATTGAATAAGGTCGAAAATGTGATTCGGTTTTCGTTATTATCATTATCCTGAAAGCGTAATTTATTTTCGTCCGGTGTACCATAATCATAATAACGGTCATTTTTATAGGTATTCGCCGAATTTGCAAATCCTATAATTGTTTTCAAATAGGAGTTATCTCCAATATCCAAATTATGCTTTAATCCAACTGAAGTAAACTCAGAAGTCACGTACCCGTCTTCATCTTTAGCCGCAAACGGATCATCTGCATCAATGTCTTCCCCCAGAAAATCGATATTTGAAGCTCCATAAATTCCAAAAATAGAGAAATTGCCTGTTTTATGTTTTCCAAAATCAACATTAAAACTAATGTCGTGGTAATTGGGCTGTGCGGCAGTTCCTGCCAAACCTGTAACCCCTACAAAACCATAACGGGCAGCAGCTAGAAAAGAACCGCCGGTTTTACCTAAAGGTCCTTCGGCCATGGCTTCTACTCCGGGATAAGCTCCAATACTCACCATATATTCGTAATTATCCGGATTTCCTTTTCGGAATCCCAAATCAAAAACACCTCCAATTGCATTTCCGTATTCAGCAGGAAAAGCAGAAGTTAGAAAATCTGAATTTGCCAAAAGATTCGGATTTAATGCAGAAACAGGTCCGCCCGTAGTGGCTAAAGTCGCAAAATGATTCGGATTAGGAACCGGAATTCCCTCTACACGCCATAACATTCCCGAAGGTGAATTTCCTCTAACTACAATGTCATTTCGGGTATCATCGCCCGTTGATACTCCGGCAAAATTAGACACCAAACGGGCTACATCACTTCGACCTCCGGAATAACGGCTAACTTCTTCGGGACTAAATTGTTTGGTTGAAACTATCGCCATTTTATTAATGGGCTTGGATTTATTGGAACCGGAAGAAACAACAATCTCATCAAGGGTATTAAACTTTTCAATCATCGAAACTGTTATGAGAACATCTTTTCCGGATGTCACATCAATGTCAGCAACAGAAGTACTTTCGTAGCCAATAAGCGTGATGTTTAGATTTTGTCGTCCGGTTGGGACATTTAGAATTTTAAAATTTCCCTGCTCATCAGCAACTTCCGGAATGTTTTCTGAACCAATCAATTCAATTTCAGCTCCTGAAAGAGGCTTTTCAGATTGTTTGTCAATAATTTTTCCTTTAATAATTCCTGTTTGTGAATAGGATGTTAGAGAGAAGAGACTTAAAAGAATTAAAAAAAATATTTTCATTTTTATTTTGCTTTAAATTATACAAACAAAAATATGCCTCTGAAATTTCTTAAAAATTGACTTGAGTTAAGATTTACTGTTTAAAGTTATCCTGGTTCTGATTCGGCTTAAACTTTCCGGCTTTACGCCCAAATAACTGGCAATATGTTTAAGGGAAACTCTTTCGACTACTTTTGGACAATATTTTACAAAGCGTAAATACCTTTCTTCATGAGAAAGAAGCGACATTGCCATGTTTCTTCCAGTTAAGCCTTTGATGGTTCTTTCCATCATAATACGCAGAAAAGAATTGAATACAGGGTATTCTAAAACCAGTTTTTCAAAATCATTTTTATAAACCAGATAGAGTTCACAATCTTCGAGAGCCTCAATATTTTGTAAAGATGGTTTTCCGTATAAAAAACTTTCAAAGTCTGCATACCAGTCGTTTTCGAAGAAAAAATTTCCGGTCGATTCTACACCGTCAATCATATAATAATACCGAACACAACCTTCGGCAATAAAAAAACCAAAATTGCAAAAATCACCTTCTACTAAAAGATGTTCGTTTTTTTTAATTGTTTTTAATCTCAGTATATTTTTAAAAGCTATACTTTCATTTTGATTACAATCAATTAACCGTGATAAATCTGTAATTACGCTTTGCATATTTTAAATACTTTAGAAAATGTGTTTCTAATATTTAAAAACTTATAACTGAAACTATTAAAAAAAATTGTTCCAAAAATTCTTATTAAACAAAAATATGCAATTTATACAAAACTATAACTAATTAATAATGAGTATTTAATGGTGTTTCTTTATTACTCACATGAATTCTAACCGCTTACTGATTTCAAAAGCTAATTTAAAGAATTCATTACTTTTTACTTTTTAAGAATTCTGCAAATTGTTTGGTATCAAAATAAAACGACCTGATGGCAGTAATTTTTCCATTTTTTAAATCGAAGTGTTCTGAAATTGGCATCAAAAGTGTTTTGCCTGATTTTTTTGCTTTGCATTTAATTGTAAAATGAATAATTACTTCGTTTTTTGAAGCATCACTAAAATAAACTGGTTCTTTTTCTATTTCAAAATCATAAAACTCAGCCGATTTTGCATACATTTTTGTCCATTCATTAAAACCTTTATAAGTTCCTCCATATGGTAAACCTTCTGCCTGATTGTAAATTGCACCTTCTTCAATTAGGCTTGCTATTGCAGTGAAATCTCTTGTTTTAAAAAGACCTTCGTAATATTGAGCCACTACTTTAAAATTATCAGCTTCGAGGCTTTTCAAAACATCAGCTTGTGATAAAGTAGCTTCGGTATCCCAAAATCCAATAATTTTACTGACCTGGCCTTTTCCGTTTAATCGGGCAAAATCACGGCCTGCCATTATCAATTTATTTTTAGAATCCTGAATTTTCCAGTCCCAGGTTACGTAATTGTCTTTTACAACTTTCGCTCCTGATGTTAACACAGCATCCGGATTTTTTTTATAAAATTCATTGATGACATTATTAAATGCAGCGATACCTTTTATGGACGCAGAAGGATCTTCGAAAGTACTGTCATCCAGCCAAATTGTTTTAATAAGCTTTAATCTTGCGTCACTGTTTTTCTCCTGCCAAACTTTTTCATAAATCGTAACCGGATATAATTTGTCCTTTTTTTGAGCAAGGAGACCATTAAGTATAAAAAGGAAACTGAATAGGTAGATTTTTCTCATAGCTTATTAAATTAAGTTTGACTAAAAGTATACACCAATTTACGCATAAAAGCAGTACAAATCCGATTATTTACATAATTTGTCAACAATTTAAAATTTTACAAATTAACAAACCATCTTTTCATTTTTAATAATTTTACCAAAATAGAAAATGAAAAAAACTGAGAAAATTAACGATTTTAGAATTGTTATTTTTCTCAGCTTTTTAGATATAATGTTAGTTTGCCCTCCTTTTTTAGACAAATTCTGCTTCAAACAATTGAGCCATATGTTTTACTATTTTCGATTTTACTTCTTCTTCATCGACTTTTTCTACACCAAGTTCTACATTTAAAGTTGTAACCGCTTTTCCACGAATTCCACATGGAATGATATTATCAAAATAACCCAAATCTACATTTACATTTAAGGCAAATCCGTGCATGGTTACCCAGCGCGAAGCTCTAACTCCCATAGCACAAATTTTACGGGCAAATGGAGTTCCAACACCCAGCCATACTCCCGTTTCTCCATCGCTTCGACCACATTCTAATCCATATTCTTTTAAGGTCAGAATAATTGATTCTTCCAGAAAGCGTAAATATTTATGAATATCGGTAAAAAAATTCTCTAAATCCAGAATCGGATATCCTACAATTTGTCCCGGTCCGTGATACGTAATATCACCGCCACGATTGATTTTATAAAAGGTTGCTCCTTTGGCTTCGAGCTGTTTTTCGTTTAATAATAAGTTTTCTAAATCACCGCTTTTTCCTAAAGTGTAAACATGCGGATGTTCTACAAACAGCAAGTAATTTGGTGTGTGCAGATCAAGTTCTTCTCTTCTGTTTTTGATTTTTAAGTCGACTATATCCTTAAAAAGTTCTTCCTGATATTCCCAGGCCGATTTATAATCTTTACTTCCTAAATCCTGAAGTTGAATTTTTTTGTTCATTTTTATTATTTTTCAAACTCTACTTCGAAGTTTAGTTTGTCAGGATTCTCCATATAATCCGTGAAAGGGTATTGAATTGTAACTGTTTTTCGATCTTCGCTAAACAATGCATTTGGGTTTGAAACCTTTTTAATTCGTTTAGGAAAATGATATTTTATAATGTAATTAGACGAAGCAAACATCATTTTTGACATATCTGCTGTGGTATCAGCAGCTTTTCCAGTTAGTTTTTGTTTGTCTATGATTGCTTTACGTGTAAATTTCTTTCCGTCGTAGGTATAGCTTAGTTTGCTTTTATTATCTCCCAAACCTGCAAAAGGCGTTGAAGGACCTGCTCCGCCTTCGAGCTTTTGAAGAGTACTCATCGATTGCAGTATATCCTGTAATTCATTTACATTTTTAAAATCAGTAGCAATGTTCATTAAAAACTGTTTTTGCTCTCCGTTCATTTTTATATTGAATACAAAATTCTCCAGTTTTTTAATTTCTTTTTGAGCTTCCGGAGACAATTTTGAAATACTGTCCTGCTTTTGAGCCATTATCTGTTTGAAGGTAAAAGTAGAATCGATAGATTTTTTAGCATCTGCCCCCATCTGGCTTCCGAGCTGATCTCCTGCCATCTGCATCAAAGTCGAACCGTCTACGTCTATGGAAAATTTTCCGGTTCCGTTATCATTAACATACATGTTTTCGGTAAACGTGCAGCTTGTAAGAGTTGCGAGTAAAAAAGAAAAACTAAGTAATTTATATAATTTCATCATGGTTAATTTTTTATCAAAGATACGAAGTCTATTTTGAAATGTTGAATTGGTAATTTGTTTAATAGTTGCATTGCCTTTTATTTTAACGCATTCAATCCGTTTCCAGATATTAGTGCCTTTTTTCTTTCTTCTTCATTTCTAAATAAATCCCATAGTATTTTATTTGGCACTAATAACAATGTTGGCCCATAAACATCACCTTCATCATCTCTATGGATAACCTTAAAAAACTTAGGATTTTCAATTGCATTTATATAATCTTTTATCAAAATTAGTTTTTGATTTAGAGCCTGATGAAATTCAAATTTAATAGTATCTCCCTTAATTGATCCGGCATCAAGATATGCTCCTGCCAAAAAAGATTTCATTTGCAGTTGCGTTATATCTTTTAAAACGTTTGGTTTAAAAAAACCATGTTGCTTTTCTACTTCTACTTCACCCAAGCCATAAACAGTTTCTTTATTCCTAGATTGCGTAAAATCATAGAAATTACCGTATTTATAAAAACTTGGTATATGTATAAACTCATAAAATTGATGACAATTGACACAGTCTTTTTCAGGTTTACGCTTTTTAAATTTAAAACCTGTCACTTCTGAAAAACGATAAACCTTACCTAAATTGGATTCGTGTATTTCAAAACCCATTTTACGCGATTTTAAATCCCTTTCATAAGAAAGAGGAATACTAAAATCCAAATCATAACCAAGTATATAATATAACTTATCTAACTCTTGTGACTCAACTGCCGTCACGGATAACATAAAAAATATCGTAATTAAAAATCTCATATTCTTTCTTTATTTTTTTGGCTTTATTAACTACAATATTACCTAAATTAATTTAAATCTTTCGTTTAATGAATTTGTATGGCTCTTTTCAAATTTACTATTCGTCTATTGGAATCTCCTTTTTGAAAACTAAAATTCTAACCTAGCCCCGATAGAAGCGGTATCCTTTTTTGCCTTTTTCGGCAAAAAAGATACAAGCGGATAGCGGGACAAAAGGTGATTGAAATACGTTAATTTTCTGCTTCAAAAAACCTTGATACTTAGGGTTGAAACTTGAAACAAAAATTTTATCTTTGCACACTTAAAAAAGAGCACAAAATGGCATTATCAGAACAAGAAATCATTAGAAGAGAAAAACTTCAAAACTTACGCAACTTAGGAATCAATCCTTATCCGGCTAATCTTTTTCCAGTAAATCATACTTCAAAGCAAGTGAAGGAGTCGTTTGAAGAAGGTAAGAAGGTAATTGTTGCGGGACGTTTGATGAGTGTTCGTGATCAGGGTAAAGCTTGTTTTGCTGAGTTGCAGGATAGCGAAGGCCGTTTGCAATTGTACGTAAATCGCGATGTTTTGTGCGTTGGTGAGGATAAAACTTTATACAATACGGTTTTTAAAAAATTAACCGATTTAGGAGATTTTATTGGTATTGAAGGAGAATTGTTTACTACGAAAGTGGGTGCGCAATGTATTCGCGTTGACGGATTTACTTTTTTGAGTAAAACGTTGCGTCCGTTGCCTTTGCCAAAAACGGATGAAGACGGAAACGTTCACGATGCGTTTAATGATCCTGAATTGCGTTACAGAATGCGTTATGTAGATTTAACAGTGAATCAACATGTTAAAGATACCTTTATCAAACGCACGAAGTTGTTTACCGCTATGCGTGGCTATTTTAACGATGCAGGTTATCTTGAAGTTGAAACTCCGGTTTTACAACCAATTCCGGGTGGTGCTGCGGCGCGTCCGTTTACTACGCACCATAATTCGCTTGATATTCCGCTGTACATGCGTATTGCAAACGAATTGTATTTGAAAAGATTAATTGTTGGTGGTTTTGAAGGTGTTTATGAATTCTCGAAAAACTTTAGAAATGAAGGTATGGACA
>Ga0247810_10000725_pt1 | contig 28616 bp, 26 predicted proteins | sample UWRJL119311C1_FD_179918 | JGI IMG/M metagenome (GOLD analysis project Ga0247810, IMG submission 179918) | Plant litter microbial communities from Arlington Agricultural Research Station in Wisconsin, United States - UWRJ-L119-311C-1 | ecosystem: Environmental > Terrestrial > Plant litter >... | reverse complement strand
GCATACTTAGACCTCTCCCGTACGGAGAGCCTCCTTCCCTAGACTTTACCAAAACAAGAAACCTTTACACACGTTTTACGCACAGGAACCTCTCCTCCGCTTTCATCGTGAGTCCAGGTCCTTGACAGGACTCCACATACATGAAGCTCAACCATGGCGGAAAAACAAATCAAGGGTGCAGAATTTATACCACTAAAATATTGATTGAAGAATAAAACGCACCAACTACATGTATATAAAATTTTAAAGATAGGGTATAAAATTGTTTCTCCAAAGTTCCCTTCTAGCCCGTTCTCCTCCAGTGTCCAGTCCCCCTATATCACATCCCGCAACTAGGTATCCTTCTCCTTGACCTCCTGCTCAACATGCGAATCCGCTTTCTCCTTCTCGGAGTCTGGCTTCTCTACAATCTTTTTGTCGCCGCTGTGTGTATGTAGCAGTGCGTTTAGGCCGATTTCTTGGTTGATCTCCTCCATGCGCTCGAAGTCTGCTTGAGCTGTACCTTGGCTGCCGAAGATCACATCCTAGGAAAAGTTAGAAGGCGCTCTTCAAACAAAAACCATTACGGGGCATGAATAGATCGACAACATACCATCTCTTCTAGAGTCAATCGCTTTGTCTCTGGTACGAAGAACCATACAAAGGCAGCGCCCAAGAAGGTGAGGCAACCGAAAAGAAGATAGGTGCCGTAAGTGATGCCAGCGATCATATCAGGTGTCACCTATTTTAGTCAATTAGGGTTAAAATATCAGGTTTAGAAGGATTCATACTTGACCGACGATGAAATTATTCATCCAGTTGCTACTTGCGCCGAGAGCGATACCGTATGGACGATTGCTTAGTGGCCAGATTTCGGCCACGATAATCCAAGCGCATGGTCCCCATGAATATCCGAAATGAACAACGACTAGCAGCACATTAGTATTTCCTATGACGATTCTCGAAGAAGTTCACGTACAGAGCCAGACCATGACAACAGCTGCCCAGCCTGCAGCAGCATGCTCCTCCCATTTACCGTCATTTTTGGCAACGATGACTGCAATGATGATATGACACGTTGCCATTCCAATAGCTCCGACCGTAAGAACTGGCTTACGACCGACGCGGTCGATGTAGAGCACTGATGGGATTGTCGCGAGGAACATAACCACACCTACGACACCGGTAGCTAGCAATGAGATAGCATTGGATGAGAGACCTAGCGACGAGAAAATTGTAGGAGCGTAGTATAGGACGGCATTAATACCAGTCCATTGCTGGAAGAACATGGTAACAGTCGCAACAATGACACGTTTGAACATTGCTTTTGTGCGGAAAAGAGAGCCAATGGCTACAAATTGCAGTTTGAACGTGTTCCATGCGGTGAGCTCACGAAGATGTGGCCAGTGTTCCGATACAGTCCTTTTCTCAAACAAAGACTGCGCTTTAATTTCCAAGAATTCCAGCTCAACCAGCTCGTGGTCCTCAGGTAGGTCACGCAATCTAGCCAGAACCCTCCTGGCCTCAGGTTCACGGTTATGATGCACAAGCCATCTGGGACTGAAAGGCATGAACAAAATACCAGCGAAGAGAATGGCTGCGGGAAACAGTTGAAGGCATATAGGAACGAGCCATGCAGCATCAGATTGTGTGAGGCCTGTGCCGCCGATGTATTGTGTGCCGTAGTTGATCCAAAAGGAAATCATAATACCAAAGCAGATGGCTAGTTGTTGTAGAGCGATTAGGGAACCTCGGACCTCTGGTGGTGCTACCTCAGCATTGTACATCGGTACGATCATGCTAAGAGAACCGACTCCCATTCCGCTAAGAACTGTTAGAAAGAGTCCATAGAGTTATGAATGGAAAGAGGCATAAGCTGCGGAACTTACGTGATAAAACGTCCGGCAAGAATTGAGTTGTGCCCAGCACTAGAGTTGGTAAGTACTATGTTGCGGGGTTTGTATGATATACTAACGAGACAGCTGTGATCTGAATAACGACACCTAATATGAACACAGCGGTGGCAATCAATATACCGTATTTCCTTGATGCCGCTTCAGCCATGAATCCAGAGAGGAGAGTACCCAACCAAGCTCCGAGCTCAAGAATCGAGGTAAGCCATCCTTTCTTGGATTGGTCCTCCTTCCTATCATTATCATACTCCCCCATGTGACTTTTGAACGAATTCATGGTCAGGACGCCAGAGAACACTCCTTGATTATAACCTTCACTCTGTTAGCGTATTACGTTATTTCAAAAAGGATTGAATATACCATATAAAAGTCCTCCAATACAAGCAAACATAGCAATCATAAAGACTCTACGGTTCTTCAACAAAGCCCTTGGCCCTGATGCACCCACAAGAGCTTGTCGGCGTTGAAGAGCAGCATCATAGATGCCAGCAGCTGCACTAACAGCAACCATACTTGCTTGTTTAAGAATTTCTCGATCGGAAAACCAAGTTCAACAACAGTAGACTGCAGAGCATACGACTGCAAACTTTGCAGAGAACAAAAAGATTCCCCATTTTGTGGAATTCGGCCCTTAATAAAAAATCGCCCCAGACACTGGACGGAGATGCACTTTACAGCTTACTAGAGCTCCGGATAAATGCAGCATAGACGACGGATAAATTGGGTTACGTTACTATCCCTAGCTCGACTGAGTAAAGCAATTGGCCAGTCTGCTCCCTAAACACAGCTTGATGCTACCACACGGGGTCACGATTCACGATACCCTGACAAATTCCGGGGTAGCCGCTCCTACCGGTAAAGCTTCAATTAAGCCCCTATCCACCATTACCCCACTGCTAATTTGCTAGCAACAATACTGGATGAATACAGAGACTCACAGTGATTGCAATTCCTGATTGGGTGGCTTATACTGAGTATTTGGTGGAACATTATGTCAGATAAGCATTCTAACTGCACGGAAGTATCTCTCCTCATCGAGGCTTTTCGGCTTTTAGCCTAATCATTCTGTTATGAGAACGGGTAATCGTAATAGCGAACTCTTTAGAAACGGAGGTGGTTATAATACACATTTCAATGATACGCCAATGCTTAGATGACGTCCTTTAGTCCGACATTGTTTCGTTTTGACAACTTTACAAAAAGTGGCTTCGAAAAAGAAAGGCAGACGTTGAATGAGAGAGAGGTATTAAGCGAACCCCTGCCATGGTTGTAGTGTTGAGACTGAGTTAAATACGTGGTGTCAGTGTACATCTGTAATTCATGCATAGGCGTATCATGGGCTGTATATCTTCATATTTGAAGAACAAATGTTGTCTTTCCCAATTGAGGAACAATAGTTAAGGACAACAAATACTCCACGAGTTTTTGTTTTGGATCACGTGCTTATCACGGGGAGTGACAGCTTCCAAACACCAACATTTAGTGTCTCCTCGTTACCAACTCACCATTATACATCCTAATGGTCACTTAAACGCGCGCCATACGGATCTCAAGTGTAACTTTCACTTTGTTTCATCAAACGTTAATCTTCAACATGCAAGGCTGAAGGTCTCTATTTTTGGGACCGCGAGCCGCCAGAAGGCTAACCGCCGACACTCTCTAATGAGACAACCGCCAACACCTCGCCCCCATCCAATGCCTCTCCCTCCTCAAAGTTGAAGATGTGGGTTCGGAGACAGCCCGTGCCTCTTCAACGCGCCTGCTGAGGAGACAGATGCTCTTTGCAGGTATTTTGGACCCGACACTTTGGTTCTACTCTGGCGGGTATCTAGATCGCGTGTTTCATCTGGGGAACCAGGTTGAAAAATAGGACATTCAGCGTCTATGAGTTTGCGATGCGAATCTTTTCCTCCAGTGTTTTGGTTTTGAGGGGGCCACCTGCGATAGTATAAAGATTGCTTGACGCGCTCTGGTCTATCCGGGTCTCTTCTTTTTCTGTAGAGCCGCTTTTCCTATCACTTTGTTGTTTCTTATCATCCGAAGTCTAAAGTCACGATTAGATGTCCATTTCTTAGGTGCTACACTTCTTTATACCCAGTATCAAGTGTTTGATACGACATTCGCTTTCTCAGTCATCAATAGAGAGTCCTTTTTGAAATTTCCCTTCGCTCCAATCGTGGTCTTGCTGGCGAGGCTTAATTATAATCATCCTTCCACTTTCGTTATTCATGTATAGAGATCAAACCATGCCTAAAGGTCACCGCACCTCTAGGAGGTGAGTTCCCCTTCCCCTGCCTAGTTTCATTCTATTCTTCATTCTAACTTCCATATAGTCAGGGATACTACCACATGAGCCCTGTTTCAACTCCAACCACCTCTGCCTACCCACCCATTTCTGCACGGCCAACAATCCAGACCCAGTACTACTCCAATCCAGCGCCAGTCAGCATGTCTCACCAAAACTATCAACAGTCCTATTCCACTGGTGGACCCGTGCAACCACTTTCTTATCCCACGATTCCTGTTCCACAGGCTCAAACACTGACATCTATTCGTCCCTCCTCTGGTGCATGGAACCCTCAGGATGATGCCACTTTAATGCAAGCGCGTGCTCAAGGCATGAACTGGGCACCTATTCAGCAAAACTACTTCCCAAGTAAAACACCTAACGCGTGTCGTAAAAGACACGAACGTCTCATGGAGCGACGCAGTGCTGATGATTGGGATGGTCGGAAGCTAGAGCAGCTAGCAAAGGGATATATGAGCATGCGCCGGGAAATTTGGCAAGGACTTGCTCAGGTGACTGGGGAGAAATGGAACGTGGTTGAGCAAAAGGTATGCTTACTCAGTAACCCTCCAAACACATAGACCCAATCAGAAATTAACTGTTAGCAGTGTATGCAACAAGGCCTCAAAAACCTGCAAACATCAGCTCGCTCCTGTGCACGCAGAGAGCGTATGCTCGATACCTCATCCAACAGCCTGGGCGTATCCGGTGCTTATCAAGATGATTCCGGCATTGGTGATGATTTCGAGGCTGAGTATGATGCGGATGCTGCGTCTGAGCATTCGCGTGGTAGCACTGGTACTGGTGGTATGAGTGGTGGCTATTATGGACATCAGAGCCACAACAGTTCGGGGAGTTCAGGCAGTCGGATGAGCGCATATGGACAGCAGAGCCGCCTCCCTTCCATTGACATGGGAATTCAAAACATCATAAACCGAAGCGATATTAATGGGAGGCATGAGGTCCAGCAGCATCATTAATGGGATTTAGATGCTTGCGGACAGAACTGGATCGAGGCGTTTGGTGTTTGGATTTCACTGAGCGGCTTTCGGAATAGGCGAGAAATGCGCTTGATGACATTTGTAGAATATATGTAGTTGTAACTTGCCTGGGCTGGTTGGCAAACAGTCTTATATAGGAATTACACTCTCTGAACCAATTTAAGACGTGCTATGCTTCAAGATCACTTCCATATGACCCAACAATCTCATTACGACAATATCACTGTCAGCACACTTTTTTGAAGCTAGAGACCAATATTCACTTCTTGATGTTCGATTAAGTATAATACAGGGTCCTGTTGAAATTTATCTCACAGGTGACCAACTACCGAACACTAATAACACATTTCTTGGCCCATAATCACATATCCTTATGCTCCGATACTCCTCCTCATGCTATATGAAATCTAAACAACCTTTATGCAATATACACAACTAGCCACCAGAGATCTGCAGACAACTATTGACATCTTACAATCGACAGAAGTCCTTTATCACCTAGAAGATACCGGCAAGGCAAGGTTTCTAGCTGGCGATGCCAAGTATTTTGCTGGTATCACAGCTTCTTCTTCATCTTCCTCGTACCAATCCTCATCGTCGTCCAGATTTGGTTCGCCAGTCACAGCTCTCCACACTCTCTGCCACATTCCTTTCTTTTCAACCATAGCAAGAACTAACACCACGGGAAGGTGTAGCACACTAGCCCAGAATAAACCTTTTGCGCTGCCCTTTGCTCCTTCGTACTTCCAAAAGCTATAAGCCTGTTTTACCATCCAGAGATTAACAGGAGCGCTAGCAACTGCAAAGGACCATTCAGTGACTTCTGTATAACACAAGCCAATGCAAATAGGTATCATGAGAATAGAATATCGCAAAGCAACCCTCCCATTCATGGCTGGGTTGACCCATGACAGCATCTTGTACCCCGCTTGTTTGTATTCGTGTCGTATTGACCAAGACAACGACATGAAATGTGCCAGTTGCCATGCTACCAATAAACCACCCAGTAACCATCCTCCCAGATTATGCTCTCCAAGTAGTAGCTCCCTCCATCCACCATCGGTAGCAGACATTCCTGCTCCAGCTGCCCAACCCATCAATGGTGGAATCCCTCCTACCACGGCCCCAACCCATGTATTTATAACGTGTACTCGCTTAAGAGGTGTGTACACTGCGGCATATAACACAATATTCAAGAATCCAAGAAAGGATACCGTCGGGTTAACACCATAGTACAGCGATCCGGTGCCTACCACTCCGGAAAGAACAGCGAATATGAGTGCACCACGTTTAGATATCAAGCCCCTAACTAATGGCCGGTTCCTCGTCCGCGACATCATGGCATCCCACTTTGGTTCGTAAAGCATATTGAAGGCATTCGCGCTTGCCGCACAAAGTGCTGTCCCAGTAGTAAGAAACAGAAGTGTGAGAGTATTAAGTGATGGCGCATCGGTGGCTGAGGGTGAAAGGAGTTCCGGGACTGGATACAGCGAATATGAAGCACATGCCGTGAGGACAACTAGAGCTGAAAGGCGGGGTTTGGAAAGTGAGAGGAGGACTGGGAAGAGTCGCTGGAGGGAATTTGACGGTGCAGCTTCTGCATTTTCCGTAAGTGTTGTAGAGGCATTGGGTGGCAGAACAAGGTCTGCCTCGGCTGCCTCTCTCCGTTCCCTTTGTCGCCGTCGATGTGGGAGCTCTTCCGCCGGTTCCGCCTCTTTGACAACATTGGAGCTCTCTGAAATTCCCGTATCTGCAATTGACGCTTCAGCGTGTGTTGAATTATCTAAGGCTGACCGCTCGGTTCCAGCGTCTCCAGTTTTGAACCCTTTATTTCCATTCGCCGAAAAATAGGCCTCCTGGAACTTGCTTCTTGTTGAAATCGCAGTTTTAGACTTTGAGGTCCCCGAAAAACCTCGCCATACCTCTCTATTTGGAGGCTTGCTTGGTTGTTGAAAACAAGACCGGCATACCGAACCCAGCCCTTTGAATCGCAGGGCCCCCTTTGGTGAGCACCGTATAATCATTGCCTTGTCGATCCAGTTTAAGTATAGCCCATGAACCTATCCCAACGTATGTTGTCGGTGTCGGATCGTCAAAACTTTAATCCGTGGCTTGATTGCTTTGTCAGCAGACCGCCGATGCTCAACAATGTGTTTAATCCTACAGTTGAACTCACCATTTATGATACCTACCATTATCTATGATCGTCTCTTCAAAGCAAATGTCTACATAAATCACTAATATGGGCCAACTAAATTTCAACTGTAGTTTCAAGGCATCTTTCGAAGATCGCCCATGTAGATGACTATAACTTTTCTACACTTGAAGAAAAGTCCGGCTGTGGATACGTCCATAGAGACTTACATAAATTAGACTAAACAGCTTATGATAAAATAATGTCTATTAGGAGCCTAAACATCGCGACCAGGTGGAAGTTTGTTCGTGAAATCGAGCTCTTAGTGTTCCTCTTCGTGAGTACTATATAACACTCGTTTCATATAAGACACCATACCATACCAACTCAGGTAAATATTCAATAGGGAGATCGTTAAGGGAATGTTGTCATCTTAGGACGGTTTGTACAAGTTTCTCAAGTCTCTAATTAATTAATAAGTAGTCTATAATGGTATCTTAATCTAATCATCTTGTCCGTCTATTTTATCCATTTAACCCATCCAAGGAATTCCAAAACAAACCCAAACGCCTGCGCTATGTATCCAGTTCGGTGCTTCCCACCTCATTCCTTTCTTGTCTCATACTTTGAAGTCTTCCTCACGATCTTTCCCCATTTAAAGAAAGCCCATGGTACAGGCATCAATGCCAAACCCACGAAGGCGAAGATACTTCCGGCCCAGTGAATCCCAAGCCCTTGATACATCTGTAGGGTAAACAAAGGAAACGCAGCACCCAACACATATCTCAATATCCCGTTAGCGGCTACTGCGGAAGCTGAAATATCGGAAGCATAGACTTCGACCATATATGTTGTTGCCGAAATGAAAATAGCAAGACAACCCCAGCCAAACGGCACACCACCCAAGACCGGCACAATCCAGTGGACATCCTCTCGTGGCGCCCACGCAAACCAAAATAGGCCGATTGGCAACATTACGCTTCCCAACATGGCCGCATACAACCTATGCTCCGGCGCTGGTCTCCCCTTGGCTTTGACCACCGCCTTTTGGTATAATGTAGCATCAAAAATGCCAAAGGTGAAAATGGCAAGGAAGAAGCCAACAAGAATGCCGAGAAACGTAAGTCCTACTTCCTTTTGGTTAAAGTGATAGACTGAAATAAAAACGTAGTTGTAAGAGCCAAAGAAGGAGAACATCATTGCGAAGGCAAATCCAGTGTAAATGCTCAGAAGGGCGACAAGCGGTTCAGCAAACATCATGTGTACAGGTCTGAAAAATGAAGTTTGCAGCTTGCGGAGGAGCAGCAATGTATCTCCCTTAACGTGGGCTGTGGTGAGGCCAGCATGCTTCGAACGCAGGTAGAGTATGCGGGAGCCGGAGGTTTCTTGCATGAAGCAGGCCATGACAGCTATTGGTGCTGCGATCATCATGATGACCCATATGGCGTAGCGCCAGTCATTATGATATTGATCAATCATGTACGCGCCGATGAGAGGCCCCAGAGCTGGACCAAGGAATGGCGCCATCACATAGAACAAAGAGGCTTTTCCACCCTCGGATTGCATGTCCCAAAGATCAGAGATTGTACCTGCTCCAACAGCCAAGGCACCTGAGCCACCAAGTCCTGCGAGAAAACGGAATATGGTAAGCATGGCGATGCTATTTGAGGCGCCGGCTATAGCGGTAAAGGTGAGTAAGAGAACCATGGATACCAAATAAATAATCCGACGACCATATAGCTCAGAGAGAGGAGCGGAGATGACTGGTCCAGCAGTAAAACCAAGAGTGTATAGTGAGAGAGGCAGGAGTGCGATCTCGCGAGAAATGTTGAATTCCAGCATAATGAACGGTATGGCTGGCACATATACTGAAGTTCCTACTGTACTACGGAGAAGTTAGTATCTAGCCCACACATTGAGAAACTAAGAACTTACATAACAAAGCCATATAAGGCAGGTATGGCAGTATGGAAAACTTTCTTGCCAAATGGCCAATTCTTGGGGTTGCCAGCATCGTCTTTTGAGTTCCATCCCATGGTCTTCTGTGGTTCGGAGTCGCTTTCGTTTGGTGATCCAAGATCTTGCTCTTCTTTCCCAACATCAGTCCTTGGTGTATCCAACGACTTTACCAAGCCTTGCTCATTGTGTACATCTTCGTTCCGAGAAAACAGTCCGTTGACACTCCCCGCCTCCTCCTTCTGATTTTCTTGATTTGTCGCCATGTTCGTACCAGGGTTATCAAGAGATCGTTATTAATCAATAAACTTATTTAATGGAGGATGGAAAAGGAGGTAGCTCCTGGGTTATGGAAAACTGAAGCTTCAATATAATTGACTAACAAAAAACCAGGACATGGCCACCCAACTCTTATGTACAATATCGAAACTCCATTTAAAACCCGCCCGATCGTCTAATCGGATTTCTATCACTCCATCACGGAGCTTACGAGCACCGCATTTTACAAATTGAAAGAGATGATGAGTAAAGTTGTCCCAGAGATGGGCCGCAATCTCTTGCCTCGGCTTCTGATTACGCTCAAATTCCGACTAGTAGTGAACATCGACTCGGGCGGTCGGACCGTTCTAGTTGATCTGGCTAGAGCCGCAATGACTTGGAGGCTTGGAAGTATTACTTACCACAGAAGTAACTCTTTGCAAGCGTAATGGCAAGGGTGGTGAAGGATGTTCTCTATTACGGGCGAGAGGGTGGGTCTCTCTGCCAGCGTGGCGTAGCAGATATTTTGAGCCGAGGTTCAGATAATAAACATACATGACACAGAAAGTGCTATGGAAATTGTGGGTAGGCAATATGGTCGGCCTAATGCAAAACAGACTTTCTGGATGAGAGAGCCTGTTCTCTAATAAGAGTAATTAAAAGTGCTGAGCTGTCTGTCGGATTGACGTGGGATCCTGTCTCGAAAGTTATTTAAAGACTGTGCAGCTTGGCTCGCTTATGAAAAAGGGATGGACTATTTGTATGTGTTTATCTTATAGTCCTCCATGGACTGATCAGAACAAGGTATCTAGAAACACCTTCCGTGGCAAAGCTTATTGCATGCATCAAGCATGTGATAATCTATATGCATATATCTTCATAGGCTCTCGAATATTCTGAATCATGAAGTGGAGTTGAATTGTTGTCAAAAACTCAATTGTTTAGTAGTGTCTAGATACTAAAATTGGGTGGTAGAAGCGTCTACTAATGACCTCGGTGGACATCAGTTGTGGGTTGGAAATGCGTACCGTCCCTCCTAGTCCAACGTCTCTACCAAAAACTTCAAAAAATCGAAACGCCCCATGCTATGCAGATAAGTCAGTAGTTGGCAGTCTAATTTCCCTATTATGCTTCTCCCATGGAAACCGTAATTCAAAAGCGTAGCCAGAACCCCAAAACAACTTCCCTCGAAGCATTGCCAAACAATAAATACCTGTAAAGCTGTTCCTCCAATTCCAGAAAGTCCAGTCCGAATCCTTATTGATATTCTTATACCTACCCCTGCACCGCGATGTCTCGGCATGCTCATTGATACTCCCGCCCGCCATCAAATGTAACCCCTTGAACCCTTAAACCCCAAAATCTCTAGTCTACGGGTGAAAGTCGGGCGCCAGGCTTAGCGTCCCCAAAACGTCAGCAATGTAATTAGTCGACCTGATCCCCTTATCAAATCTCGTGGCCTGTTCGGAAAGAATAGCCTTGATGATTGGGCTCCCAGCAAGATGGAGATTCTCGACCGACGGGACAAACCCACCCGCCCGAGTTTATGTAGAAAAGGTTCTGGAGAGCAGTAGAGCCGAGGCTTTGCCGGTCAAAATCCGAACCAGAAGGCATGAGGATAAAACAGGAGGTGTCAACTACGCTGCGAATCGAGGCGCGAAGAAAAGTTTCTAGAGGGGCATTATCTTCCTCCGCGAACATTCAGTAAGTAGCGGATCTATTCTGAACATGAAGTAAATAGTGGGCAGTTTTGAATCTAAGAGGAAAGAGGAGAATGCGCACCCGTTAGTCCACAGCTTAGTTATATTTTTGAATACCTTGCCAGGTAGCCGCCCTAACTACCAGGCATCGCTAGTAGCCACGTCACAGGTAACGATACCAGGAGATCTACTCGCTCTCTGATACTTAGCATTGAAAATCGCATCGCTGCTGTTAATGTAAAAGTGCGCGATAAGCCTGAGCATCCAGGGAAGAGGTTGAAGACGGGGAGAGACACATGGCGTTTGCAAATTCCGCCTTCGTCACATAAACACGGATTGATAGTTATAAGGTTATTGTGATTGTATTATGATAACCCCAGTATATGTTTAAAAATCATGCCTATCACTTTAGAGCTTTGGCAACCTATGGGTTCACCCCAATGCAAATGCAATTGTACAATGACTCCAGTGAGCTAAGAAAACTGAATACATGCGCCGCTTTCGTTATGGGTATCACTTATTAGTCAGTCATCATTCATCCCAGATCCACACTCCGTCAGATCTTTTTGGGGCACACAATCGTCCCCATCTCCATGCGCTACCGACTACCAAAACATGAAATATGGTGAGCATAATCACCAGCCCCCGGTTGCATCTTGGGCCTAGCGTCAGTTCTAATGCTGCCAGCCCCATGAGGGGGTACCAAATGCTCTCTCGTGGAGTGATTGGTAAACATGGTTTTGTAATAGAAAGCATTTTAGCTGTGAAGATACCAAGCCTACCGACAAGCAGGATGCTCTGAAAATTCAATGCCGCCCACGAAGTAACGTGGTGGCGATAAAGAGAAGCCCTATGCCCAATGCTCGAGAATGTTGTTGCTGGAGGAGGCATAAGAAGAGGAGTTCTGATATTTGGTGCGAGCTTAGAAATATCTATATGGCGCGAATCGATTGTGAGCTCTGAGGTTGGTGATCCCGGTGCCGAAGAAGACTCTGAATCAGAATCATCATTAATGTGTGCTGCGGAACGAACCCGGGAAGGCTCTGCTAGTATATTATATCAGAAGAGTTATGCAACTGAACTAAAGGAAATAAAACATACCTTTGACAGGACTTCCTGATGGCACGGGAGAATCCATGGAGTGGAGTATCCGCCCACCAATCCCAACACTGCTTCCATTACGCGATCGGGGCGGAATCTCGAGAGTACTCTCCGTTCTGATTGCTTGTAGTATATCGCTTGCACTTGGCCGATCTGCAGGATTAAGTGCCAGCAGTCTCTTCATGAAATTATATAACGGATTTGGGAGCTCCGGCCTTTCTCTTCTCTCATCTTGAAAGCCTGACCAGCCGCTGATTTCTTCTCGCAAAAGATCCATGTCTTCTAGATCTTCGTGAAAGCAGTCGGCACTTTTGTAAGGTAATCGACCGAAACACATGAAGTAGAGAATCATCCCCAAGCTGAAAATGTCGGACTTTGCAGTAAAATTCCCATATCTACCGAATTTATCGCGTTTTAATACTTCAGGAGCACAATACGATATTGTGCCCGTAGAACCTGTTGATTTGCGGACAGCATTTTCCGGTTGGACTTCTCCGAAATCACTAATGAGACATTTAAATTCGTTTCCGTCTTTGTGAAGAAGACAGTTACTCGGCTTGAGATCTCGATGAATGTAATTTGAAGAGTGAAGGTGAGCTAATCCGGAAGTGATATCTTTGAATAGGGAGTAAATTTCTTCAAAAGACAGCTTTCGTGTACCGGACTTTAAGTCAGGTCTGTCAGACATACCCTTAGACCTTCGTCGCATTCGCTCTTTCATTTGTTCCTTGGTAGAAGTATGAGGCTGTCCCGGTCCAATAATGTATTGTAGTAGATCTCCTGAGTTGCAATACTGTTGCAAGATAAAAGCACATGGTATAGATGGACCGAACCTAGTGAGCTGCACATCCTCGAGCCAAACATGTCTGTAGGAGACCAGATTAGGGTGCGACAGGCCTTGAAGAAGTTGGACTTCGATAAGAACTACGATGATAAGCATTCGTTAAATATAATCAAAACTGTTTCGAAAGTGATTTCCTACCTTTCTCTAGCCATGCATGATCGTCCCCCACAGGCACTCTTTTACAGGCAAAATGTCCTATAATCCAATTAGTTATGTTTCTGCATGTTTTCTGGATAGCAAATACATACCTAATGAAACTCCATCCAATTCGTGTCTTACCAACAACACCACACCTTTCCCACCTCGCCCGAGCTCCTTCTCCTCGATGAAGAAATTCTGGAAGTAGTTCGGACTAAAGGCTTCTTTCTTAATGTGATGCCCAGCGTGTGGAGCAGGTGTGCTCGTAACAAACTCGGCATCTGTCACAGAGGGAGCTGGGATGCTAGGAGGTGTAGGAAACGCTGGCTCAACGAGTCTGCGGATGGGGCTGGAGGGAGATTCCGGTCTGCTTCTTAATGCATTATTGTCGCGTAGCATGCGGAAATACTCTGGGCTGATGAAAGAAGATTCATATGTGGGGATAGGAGGGGTTCGATGCGGAGAGGAGTTTCGTTCGGGGGACGAGTTGCGGAATGGTCGGTTGCATGTTGGGCATTCGGAGAAGTTGGTCCTCGCAAGCGCCGGTGCTGCCCCACGCAAAATCAGTTGCTGGGTATCTGGGTCACGGATAACGATAGCATCATTGTGACGACTGGAAATTGCGTTAGTAGTTGCGCCATTCTGCTAACGTAGGAAATACTCACAGCACAATCTCGCGGCTGTCCCGTGAGGAGTATGGTACGAGGGACATGGCTTTAGACACCTAAAAGCTTGAGGATCATAGTGAAGCTGTCTCGTTATAGGTCAAGTAACTTGATAATAGCCGCTTTGTCAGAAGATTCAATTCAATGTAGTTGTTGTACGTTATATTGTTACTGATGTTTGCTTTGTCGTGAGCTTTCCCCACATTTTGCCCTGGCGTTGACGGGATTGTCCCGCCTCTAGTGATCATACGTTGATGTTGGTGGGTGTACGTACAGTAAGTACGTCAAAATCCTGACTCAGCCACTCAAAAGGCATTTGGAAACCTTAGGTACATATAATCTTTGTCCATCAATGATCCGTTCAAATTCGTTCTCTGTGCTGTTGCTCTAGCATCATCGAGCCTTCAACAGCTGTCCATGACTTTGATTAGGTTCATGCTGAAGAGATGTTCAAAGCTTCACCGGCCCCCGTAAAGTGATTGGTTAGAATGTTGTTGCTGACAGTTGGTAAAGACTGACTAAGCTATAAATTACCAAAATGCCTTCTGGATGGAGTAATGCACACAAAACCTAATATCAATCATTACAGACTCTTTTGCTACTATAGAGTTAACAACTCCTTACTATTCTTTTATAAATGGTAGGGAGTCGAGCAACTTGTCTACCTGTAAACCTGTCGTATACCCTCTGAGGTATCCTGCCTAACCCAGCTTGGTGCATATACAATCCGTGGAATGACCAGTTATACAGTGCGACAACGCATCTCACATGTTGAGGATATTCCCATCTCATAACTTTAATTTATGGAAGGCTTCTCAGGTTCATAGACAACAGCATGGGTAAGCAGAGATCGGGTCATACCAAGGTCAGAACAGGGTGCTACACCTGCAAGTACGCTTTCCTCTCCTCTGTTAGAAGGCCCAAATAACAAAGGTAATCATAGGCTCAGAAGACTAAAGTGCGGAGAAGAGAAGCCGTTTTGTCGCAGATGTGTTATTTTGGGCGTAGATTGTGCAGGCTATCCTGTGCTAGGTCAGTCTCTCCGAATCTACCGTCACCAACTGAGGAAATATACTATTTCACGCAAAAGTGTGGTGTTGTCGAAGAGGCTTACTCCATCTGTTCATACACTAACTTCTCATTGCAAATAGTGAAGACTACGGCCCCAGAGCTCCGACAGCTTATTCCGAAGGCAGCCCGACCAAGTGTCTCCCAAATAGCTTTGCAAGTGAAGAGGAATCCACATCCAGGCATCATTATGACCGAGGTAGAAAATCGGTACTTTGCTGTATTCTACAATGATCTGGCTAAGGGGTTCGGTGGAGCCTATTATAGCTCTATTTGGCAAAGATTGATTCCTCAGATGGGCGAAGTTGAGCCGTTCATTCGACATGCTACAGTGGCGCTAGGAGCACTTACAAAATCAAGCGTGCCCATGATTCAGAATCAGAAGCCATTAAGAGGTTCTCCTTTGCAAGATCCCCACCATATGTTTGCTATGAAGGCATATTGTAAAGCACTAAAAGGCATAAGAGAATCAATGTCGCAAAACCGTGGAGATATAAGAAGTGCCCTTCTAGCATCGCTCTTAGCCTTTTGCTTTGAAAGCATGCAAGGACATGAAACAGCAGCCTTCTCACATGCTGTTGGTGGCGTGACCCTTTTTCAAAACTGGCAAAAAGAACATTCCAATTCCAATGTTATGGAGGTAGATGACTTAGCTTTTACATTCGCAGGACTGGTATGTAAATCTCCGAGCAACTCGCGTAGACTGAAAGCTTTGACGATAGTTCGTTCTCATACTTATTATATATAGGATCTTCAAGCTTTACTTCTCAATGACACTCGGCCCCAAGTTGTACATGAAGAGCATGTGAAAGCCTTAAACCACGCTATTGCTAAAATGCCAGCTGAATTCCAGAACTTGAAGGATTGCCATAGTTACATGCAACTCATTATGCGTCGAAGTCTCCACTTCATTGTAAGCTCTTTACTTTTATTAGTGCCCGATCCATTGAAGTTCATCTTTCCATTGACTCCCACAATTGAGCGCTCGAACTCCCAAAAAATCGTTTGACAATCTTCGTAAACCCACTAAATTGTGTTAATAATTTAGATTTTGGCTAGGTTGATGAAGCACACACACGATGCCAGTCAGGAAACTCTCAATGAGTTACCTGATACGTCAAGTTCATACTCAGGAAATTATCCATGGTGCGATGCAGATCATAGCTCTAATGAACCAATGTCCAAACTATCTACAGAGCAAGCGTCACACATGATAGACTTGTCCAAATGGAGAGAAGCTTGCGGGCGAATATTCGAGAGCACTGGATTAGCCCCTTTGAAGTTAGCTACAGCGAGGCAAATAGAGGATTTTATCCTTACGAACACACTCAAGATTCAGTCTGTTTCGTTTGAAGTACCTCCGTTCAGCACCACAGACAAGATAATCACTAATGCACATCTATCTAACTTCCGGGCCATAGTTGAGCTCTCGGCACAAACAATGCCCCTGCTAGTGAAGTCAGAGAAACTTCACTTTCACATGGGCATCCTTCCATCCTTGACACTAGTTGTCACGTACTGCCGTAATCGCGAATTACGATTTAAAGCTCTTGGATTGCTTTTGCAATGCCCGGAATACCAAGAGGGAATATTTAACTCATGGACGGTTGGGAAACCCGCCCAGGCACAGGTGAATCTTGAAGAGCCATGGAGAAATGAAAACGGGGATATCCCTGAAAATCGGTGGGTAGTGATGCTTGATAAGGAGATCTTTTTGGAGAAGAGAACGATGACGGTTACTTTCAGTCAGAGAATAGGAACGGACAACGTAAATGAGGTTGAAGTGACGAAGCATTTGCTCACTTGGTGAGAAGAGACACCACTACTGGATGAAGCCTTAATGCGTGTTATTCATATGGCCGTTTATAGTATATTCATATTTTCACGTCTGAGAGTGAGACTAAACGATGGGCTTTCAATATTAGATCACTCGTCAATTCACCTATAGGGTGTATGATAGAAGAATCCGGCAACAAATCTGCCTAAGGGAACAAAAATATTCTCTATTACTTGCAAACCTGGTCATCTTTAGAAATTTCCAGTATGGGGTCAAATATTGATAAGATGAGAAGCTCGATTAAAGCCACCAATTACACCCTTTTTCAAGCACGTGGCAGATTTTGTAGCAACAATAGTTAGACACACAGATTTCCAATCATCCGGATATGTGGATATCCAACATGTATTACCAGAGGCTCACAGGCGGCCAGAGGTGACCGGTAAAACCGATCAAAGCTTGCAAGAAAGAAAAGACATGCCATTATGACTAACAGTCGAGCTTCAACCAACCTAAGCTTTTGGAAGGGACAAATTTCTATCCCCCCCCCCCTTTCTAGTGTCAGATATAGGACTCACTGAAATGATGAGGTTAGTCAAATAATAGTTAGGGGAGGAAGTAAGTAAGAGGGTGGTCGCAATAAGTGACGAATCGGTAAGCGACACCAAAGAATCAAAGTAAGAAGAAGAAAGAAAAGAAAAGAAAGGATTTTAAAGATCCTTGAAAGATATGGTATTTTTGGTTCTATTGATACAAACACTGGCGACTCAAGGCAAGGTTTAGAAGACCATGATGACGCATCCAGCCATTCCTTTGACGTATATTGGTACAATTTAGTGGAAGAATCTGATTCAAGAGGTGATCATTCTTCATTTGCCTTTCCTGGAGAATTATGGCAGGAATTCACCCTCCTAAGGTAATATCAAAAGTATCAACATAACTGAAGGGTTTGAACCGGATAGGGAATAGATAAATAAAAGCTGTAGCCATAACCCATGTACCTCCAGAAAGGGAGGAGTTTGGAAGTGAAGTCATTGTACAAATATTTCCTGTTGCTCAAATGGCAAGTTGGTGAGGTGGATAACCATGATTCTTATATGGAGCTGAAGTTGATAACTCCCTGCCTGCATTTTATGTTGTTGATATTGCTGTGGCTGTTGCAGCACACTGTTACGCGTTATCGCTTATACACTAAATTCAGCGGAACAATCAAAAGATCAAACTCCTATCAACTACATCGCTCCAAGTTGATCAGACACCAAAAAATTACAATTAGAGCACTAATGCTAGCTTAATGGGAAGGAGTTAATGACTGATGCTAAGCGAATTATATTGGCAGAAATGCTAATATTGAGTTTGGCGGCTGTTGTTCGGCTCAACTGTAACCGACCCGATCGCAAGGCTATGATCAAGTTCATTTGATCGGCGACGAGGCTTCCGTTTCACACAACGACGTGATACCTTTCGTACTCCAGACTATTCACAATTATTGGGAACAAACTACTCCAATGGCGCCTCTTCGTAGATATTTACGTATTACCCAATACTCCGTTCTGGAGTGTCGCATTTATCTCGATAACCCAGCGCTGGCTGAAAGCTGGTTGTTGAATTCAAGAGATCCAGTCCTCCCACGCGTCATCGAGAGTATCCGGCCGTTCGTTTTACCGAAGCTTCGAGAGGAGAATGAGCGCAGCAAGGGGAAAGGTGGGAACAAGAAGAAAGGGGTAAAAGATGTCGTCGTAGAAAGTAAGCATGGTCGCTACGACAGTGATAGGTGGCATGCTAATCATGTTCAGATGACTTCGAGGTTTCCATATTTCTCACGGAGAACAGCACAAGACATTCTCTCCTTAGCAAACAGAAGCATTTTAACGGGCCCAATAAGAAGAACAAAATCTCAAACTCTTCAAAGCTTACTGGAGGAACCAATGATACCGCTATTAATGTTGAAGATGTACCAGTTTTCAGGACAGAGGATAGCAATGAAGAAGTGAACCTCCAAGATCTACCAGTTGTAGAGGAGTCTCTTTCGGAAACAGACGACCTGTTTGTCAGCGAAGAAGATGGACCGCGAAGGTCCAAACGTGCAAGAGCTGCTACAATCATTGATTCGGACGAAGAATTTACTCCTGGCGATGAGCGTCCTTCAAAACGTACAAAGGATTCAACACCGGCAGTGGAAGAAGAAGCTGACGACAAGAAGAAGTTAGCGATGCAGACTACATATGATGGATTCTCGATCTATGGTCACGTTCTGTGTCTTGTTATCAAGCGAAAGGACAAGAAAGGCAAAAATCCTATAGTTAATGGAGGACAAGCGATGATGGAAGATTGGATCTCCAGTACACAAATGCCACCAGAGGAACTAATATGAGATAAAACGTCTGGGTTGGAACATATGTCACTAAGGGATTTTTTCTCCCGTCGAGGGACTGATGAGATGACATACTCGCCTCGTTGTCTCATGCTTGGAGAGGTATTCTAAAGTGGCGAATGAGGGAGGTTTACTTGCGTGGTGATCCGGTGAAAGATCACCTCTCTAATTCTATACACGTGCTCGATTATCATGTGTGATCGACATGAAGACGTTGAAGTCAAGTTTCAGGAACTCGAACCTGCACCCCACAAACAAACTTCACCGGCACCGATTACCCTTCCTGTTCTCGATTCTTCTAGGGGCCATGTTGGTAACGCTTAGATCATCAAGCACACCGCCTGATCCTCACGAGACTGTGAACCTTCTGAACCCGATTTGCGATGCTGCGTGGACTTTGTATGCACCGCTCGGCAATGTACGTGCTGAAACATCTCAGCGGGTGAACACCGGTCGGTGAGTCACCAATAACCGCCCACATAACCGCCCAGCTTAACCTCGTCTGCACGGCTACAATTGCAGTTTTATTTAAGCTTCTGATGTTCAAAGATGCTCCCTCCAGACCGCAACTTCAGGCTGATAATGCAAGCCAAGACACAATTTCCAAAAACATGGCATTTGACAGAGTGCATCTGTGACCGGTCTTGTTGCATCTGCCAAGATTATGTAGCCAGCTTTTACTGTCCCAAGATCCAATATTCAAACTCCGAACGACTCAAAGATGAGGTTCAATCACGTCACAACTGAATAACCCCTGATCAGGATCCAGAATGGGCATGATCTTTTCCGTGCTTCCCCACTATGTTGTTCACCGCTTCTGGGAGCTGGAAAAGGGGTCAAGGGGGAGGAAGAGCAGAGCGAAGGCAGCCAGGAAGGACCTGGCAAGGCTGCAGGTGGCATTTTAGATTGGCATAAATTTGATCTGGAGATCCTCCGCAAAGGCATTTGTGTTTCCGGAGAGGACACTGTTTCGCACGAGACTATTTAAAACTAAAGAAAGCGAGATTGTTTCGATTGGCAACTAGTAAGCAAGCAAAAAGTCGAGGTTTCAGAGGCACTTATTACGTTGCTTGTAAAATCTCGGGCTCAAATTTCAAGTTTCATCCAATTTTTTTATGCTTTCATCTTATCATACAGTTATTAATTTGATTTCCAGGGCACTGGACTTCCCAGTCTTCTTCCTCCTCCAAGATCCATCTGATGATTCAACCCTGAAGATCTGTACAGGGTATTACTCACCGCCTTACCGGGCATCCCAGTCCAGGAGCCACGTGGAAGGCATTCCAATAGACGCTAGCAGTGAATATCCCAAAGTAGATTCGACAAATGCACGCATGGGTTGGGTTTGGGTTGGGCTGTAGGTGAGGTCATTGCCATTCATTCTTTGCGTGTGACATGGTGGTCTGTGTGGTGTTGATTTCTTGGAATCATCTGACAAGAAATCAACTGATATACCATAAACTATTATAGCAATTACCCAACGATAAAAAGAAGCACGAGGGCTGCAAGAGGCTGCAAGGCAGCCCGACATCAGGAGCAAATCTCCCGAGTAGTGTTTGTCAGCTTGGACATGACCTAAGATGCGCCAGGACCTGTCTGTTTCATTTCAAATTTTTTTTTTAAATTATGAGAAGCCCTGAGCACAAAGGCATGGGCCTCGAGACGAACACGGCGTCCTTCCAGAATAGAAAGTAGAAAATTCGAAATCCCAGCGGGGTGGTCAGTACTGAGCAAGGGAGATCGTTGACCCGCCTTGAGGATTTACGTCTGGATGGAAGAAATGCCGAATCTTGCACCCCGAGGCCCGGTGCAATATGTCGGAGGAGCAGAGTCAAAACACTGCGATAATCAAAGCCCTGATTCCAGAGCCGCGAATTACTGAGGCCAAGACGAGGCTCAGACTGGTTTTTCATTGCATCTGCCGTGTAGAAAACATTGAGAGATTTTCTCTGATACATGTTTCAGCTGTCGTCAGAAGCGTTCGCAATTTGACCCCCCAGACTGTATTTGTTTAGTATGCGGTATCTAGCACACACCTGTCAAGTTGAAAAGGACAGATGAGGCAACGGTAGACAAACCCCTTACCTGTGCTTATCTCCATTTCCGGTTTTGGATCTCCTACATCGTACTACTGTACTGCCCCGTACTGTACTGCCTGGAAAGGGTTGAGCTCAGCGGTCAGGGGGAAATTATGTGCATGGAACAAGCGACAGAGAAGATTTCACTTGGCGCTTCTAGAAGTACTGTGCACCGCGAGCGGTGTAATGGTACAGTACAGGGCAAGGCCAGGGCAGCGGGGTGGTTCGCTGGTTTGATGTGTTCGTATTGGAAAATACGGGACTCCCCCTCCTCATCCAGCAAATCTACTTGCGCCCACGTCGGAAAAGCCTAATCGGGAGCACAGCGCGAAGAGAAAGGCTTCTGTCAACCATCGTGTTGCCAAGTTTACGATGTAATGTTGATCGGAAAGCAGTGATGTCAGTAGAAGTGGGTGTTGTCCTCGTTAGATTCCGCACAGCGGCGGGCATCCGCAAGGGCGTTCGCTGCAATATTGGAACGTGCGTGTACCCGTCCCCTCCTGGCGTTTGAGTTTGGAGCTATCGACCGTTTTCAATTTCAAAAGCGTCCTGGCTCCACCCCGTCGTCCCTCAGCCCTCAACCTATTGATTCTGTTCGACGCGAGGGCGGTGAGTATCAGGAACAGAGTCGTCCGTCCACTGCGGTGGAGGCGATTTCTTTCTTAAGGTTTTCTAGCGGCCGTCCGTCAAAGACAGAAGACACCGGCCGGGCAAAGGCGATGCCGATAGCCCTCGCTCGCTTTACAGTAGCCCAGGTCCTACCGGCTTTTACATCTCCGTCCGGCTGGAGATGACAGATGACAGAGAGCTTGATAGCTGGAGAATGGATTTTGAACGTGGAGTGGAACCTGCCGAGATCGTCAGCGAAAAAACGCTCGTGAACGCGGTTCGGGATTTTTTTTTTCTTTAATATTTTTTTCAAATCACCTGTAACGATGATAGTCACTAGCCGCCTAATCAGAATTATCTGTTGGCAGGAATGGGAAGAAAACTTGGTCACTTTGAGATACAGATCGCCTTGCCCAGTTGAGCGGCAGGCGGGAGGATAGAAGGGCTTCCAATTCACATATCCACATTTGGGTTAGAATTCTGCTTTATTGGGATACTTACGGGTATACAGCACGGTACGGTATGGTAGCGAGCTCTTATTGTGTGTTTGTGTTGAAAGTTGTCAAACTCTATATAAGATTGGCCCCTCTAGCCTGGAGCTGGACCAGTCAACCACAAGACGCGGCTCAGCTAAGGTTTCCTTCTGTTTGGTTTGACGTAGACGGTAAGCGAAGCGCGGATTCCGATGGATATGATGGGGATCTGGATATCCAAAATCGCCCATTGTGATTGTTTCTTCTCCACTGCGCTTCCCGTTTCGCCGCCGAACAGAGATTTTTTTCTCTCTTCATGTTCCTCCTGTTACCAAATAGTTAGTATGTGATTACAATCACGGTGCTATTATAACACCGTGGACCACCCAAAAAAAAAAAAAAAATTTCAATGGTCAGTGTCGCTTGCTCGGACGCCCTGACTTGCTTTGTATTTCGCTAAAATGACCAGAAAACCCCCCAGCCTCGGCTCTCCCTCAAACCTCTGATGGGATGATGATCTGCTGAAGAATCCAAAAACCAAAAATAAATCAACCCCTACCTCCCTACTTACAGTACCCTGCGTTACCTTACCTCACCCTACCCTAAACCCTACGCTAGATCCCTCCCCTAGACCCAAGTTGGTTTAAAAAAAAAGAATAGATATTATAGAAACGAGACGAGGATAAAAAAGCAAATTTGAAATTTATCTTATGAGGGTATGACTCTTCTGGATACCAGGTAGGGGTAAGGGCTGGGAGATCTTCGGCCTTTACCCTGCTGGAAGAATTTTGCTTGGGGGAAGAATTGGATTTTCACCTCTAGGCATCCATCTATTTATTCTTTTCGCACATGACCTCATTTGTCGTCTTAGCTTAGGAAAAGGGGTCCTTTTCCGTCATGTGGTGCGTAGGAGTAACGCTTACTCGTGGTTTGGAATAATACCTGTAGAAATAACAGTAGTAGCAGTAGTAGTGTTTTCTTGTGATCTACATCTAATTCATAAGGGTCATCATCTTTCTGCAAGCCCAAGGCTAGTTTATTGCAATAGTGAAAGTCAATACATCTTAAAGAGAAAAAGGAATAAAGAGTAGAACACAGATAAGCCAAATTGATCGATAGATATTCCGAGAACAAGATCCGAGAGACTAGGCCAGACCACATGAACACGCCGTGAGGCACCGTCCTTCCAATCAATGATCATGCAAGGCAGATGTGTACATGTAAGGACCCGCAATTCTCTTGTTGAGCCTCAGAAAGATCGAGATTCACCGTCACTTTTCCTCGCTCGGTGTAGCAAAAAGTAAACACTAAAAAAAGAAAGGAAATAGACCGGTTCTTATCCCCGGTGTGCCACGTTGTCTGGCTGGAAAAGCCTCGTGTGCCATGGGGCGATCTTCCGATGCGATGGGACAGGCGACGAACTGCACGTTGCTTCTTCGACACACCACAGTAAGGAATGTTGGGAAAAAGAAATTATACACGAACGGGATACGACAGTACTGTCTTGCACTGTAACCGTAAAAGCGTATATTGATCAATAGATCTCATAGCGCCGGAAGCGCCTCCCCCGCTTTCAGGGAGCTGGGCTGGGAGGCTTTGCTCTTGGTGTCACAATGTGGGAACCAAGAAGCTACGATTGCGGGCTATCACGAAGTTGTGAACTTGTGATATTGGGTGAAAGAAAAAAACACAATAGAGTAGGAGTGTTGCACATGAAATAAGAAAAGAACGGGCGACCGGAATACCGGGAAGATGCCCTGTGTCAGGTCAAGTATACGAAGCTGCTGCTGAGTAAAGCTTTAGCAGGAGATGGCGAGACTTAAGATTGCGATTTGCAACTGCGCGAGTTGTCGTCCATGTCCAACTTGCGACTCATGGAACTTCTAAATTAGGGTGGTGATGTCTGTTCGTGTCCACCGGGAGGAGGACGAGGGCTAGCGCAGTTGGTAGTCGGCGCAAAGATGCTCCAGCGGCCTGAACCCCCGATGGTGTGTACATTGTGTGGACGAGGTTTACGACGCCTTGAGGCTCGCACCGCCCTCGCTAAGAGTCATAGATGATAGATGGGATACAGGTAGACCAGACAAACACGTCCCGATGCTTCCCGGACCGCAAAATACTCTCCGATCGGTGTGTACCTGTCGGAAGTGTCTTGCGTACCACCACAGCATCCCGTTTGCCCAATGAATACCACAGAATTATGCAGCAAACTGGGAAATGTATGGGCGCTCTGTGCGGTAATCGTGAAATCGGCATCCTCACTAAAATGCAAATAAGCCCTGGACTTGTGTAACTGCAGCCCAGGGGAAACCACGTCCACGATGTGTGCATTGACCCCGCCCACCAGTACATGAACGTACATGAAGAGCTTTACCAAAACCACACGGTCGGAGACGGTTGTACCACGTAGGCTGGTTCGGCTCTGCGGGATTCCTGGGGATTCAAGTTGCATTTGTTTCGCCGGAAACCACCTATCAAGCCCTCAGGTTGGACGGTGCACACCCTCATGACCGCCGTCTGACGTGAGGTAGGCGAGGGGGATGAATGGCCACGATACGAATCAGCTGTGTTTGGGTCGTGGTTGGGTTTAGCTTCATCAGAGCGTCAGCAGCGCGACGCGAATCCGAAAGGGGGCAGGACCGCGAAAGCGTGAATAAGCATCCGGCTATCATGGAGGTATTTTGAGAGATTGGGGACATTCGCAGACGTCCAAACTTTGGTTTCAGGACCTGACCTCCTCGATCTACCGTATCCAAGCTGAACGTCCAAACCAGGAGCATGTGTACAGTATGTCGTGCCGAAGATCCGCCTACCGCATAGGTGTGTCGTACCGTACACAGATAGCAGCTCCTCCAAGGCGAGCGGACGAGTTTGAAGGTTTCTTACGGTGTACGACGTGCAGCAGCATCGATGCTGGATAGGCGGGATCATTGTGGCCTGACTCAAGCTGGGTAGGGGAGCATTAGGTTCACGGCAGGTGGAAATAGAGTTATGACCGACACCCTTCGAACTCTATTTATTCCATCAGTATCAGTCAGCTCGGCAACATGCATTTCCCAAGCATGAAGATGCGTGTGTGGTGCGAAACGCGATCGGTAATTCGTTTGTGTCGGCGTCGGTGGTACTTTGCTGTACCTCCTGTACTTACTGTACTTAATACTGTACTATCAAGTCAGTCAGTCGGTCAAGTCTGTTGAGGATGGAGCCAAGCATGCCGGAGATTTCAGCCTGACGGATCTCGGTATATTTTTCAACCAGTCGGTCGCCGCATCATGATGCAAATAGATCTTCAAATGAATCTTCAATGCTTCTTCCTGTTCCATCAATCGGTCCATCATCATCTTCTTTTTTTCTGCCGGGGGGCCATATCGCATCAACTAAGCCGCATGCAGGTGGCAGAATTGCCAGCTGATCTGGGTTCCACCACTTGCCAGGGCCCCCTTCTCTGTCTCTCTCTCTGCCCCTAGTCCGTGTTGCTTTTTAAGGGCGAGGGAGTGTTCAGCGTAGTCGTCGTCGTAATTAATTATAGTACGGTGTTCAGCCCTGGACCCCTGGGAGAGTGTACTGTCCGGAGGAGTAGAAGAGTGGCCGTACAGTGAGTGAGTGCGTGAGTGCGTGCGTGCTGCTGGGTTCGTAGTGAGTAGTGCTGGGTTAGTATTCATTCATCCCTTGCTCATCCAGCGTGCGGTAGTGTGTCGGGTTCCTTGCTTGTTCCCTGTTCTGTGCTGTTCTTGTTCTTGTTCTTGTTCTTGTTGTTCTGTTCTTGTTCGGTTCTTGTTCGGTTCTGCCGCAACAGCTGGACTGGACGGTGGTGGGCTGTGGTTCGTTGTGGCTACGCCTGCAGCTGCCCTGCACATCCATTGATCCATCCATACCATACTATAACCATACTATCACCATACTATCACCATACCATAAAACCATACTATACTTCTTCCATACTTAACTTTACTGCCAGAATAACACTGGTGTGCCTCCTGGGGGGGGAGGGGGCAAGGTCCCACCTGTGGCCGCATCGCATTACCGTATTACCAGACCATCACCCATAATCCATAATCCATAACCCATCACCCCCATCCCTACTTCACAGTTAACTTACTTCTGTACTAGCACCTCACAGCTCTTGTCTCCCCTGAAAGCCCCACCTGCTGCTGTTCAGGCTTGACCAGGATCCTTCACGCGTGTTTCAATTTGCGGCTTGCAGGGCCTGCATTCTTGGAATGAACTCACTGACGCCGCGCCGAAATCATGAGTAATGGCAAATTTCCCTGCACCGCCAGCCCTACATAAACCCATTACACGCCCCAGGCCATGTGGACGTTTTGATCCAAAGGCAGAATATCAAAGATACTTGAACAGACAGTCCCCATCATCATAATCAGCAACAGCAGCTATCACTACTTCAAGTTCAACAAACTACAACTACAACTACAACTACTCGTCACTACACCGGCAAGACATCCATCAACCTTCACGCCTATTCACCAGCCAGGTCAAAGCTCAACTCACTCGAGCCAACTAAAGTTACTCGTCTCAACACAACTCTCCAAACCCATTGTCAGTTGTTGCCATTCGTGTAACAGCTTCTCCGAAAAAACTCCCAAACCGCCAACATTTCGAACTCATCTCTCACCATGCCTGCCCACCGCCCTTCGCAACTTCCTCCCTGCCCCGGCCCACCACCCAGTCGTCCTCTACCTCCTCTGCCAAAGTAAAGCGGTGCACATGTATGGAGAGCAAACATCCTCCGCAGAACAACGCACACAACTAGCTGGCCGGGAACTTGCAAGTAGCAGACCGTATCACTCGGGGAGCTGCGATTCAAACAACAGTCCTCGATCGGTTACCTCTCCGCAAGACACCAGCTCACACCTTTCGACGATTTTAATAACATGATCACGATCCCTTTGCGGTTGGCTCACTCACCGACCAACATCTTCTACCACCATACATCCGCGCGGCCCCCCTTGTGTTGGGTAACAACTCATCACATGGTCATCTCAAGATTGGTCTCAACCGCCGACCTCTCCAACAAAAGCACTTTGCTTTCAAACCTTATTAGCAACACCGAGCCGGCTCGATCTGCAGTTTAATCACCTTGCTGTAACGGCTTTTTTTCCTATCTGTACAATACCAGTGCTCACGGTCTCCTACGGCTACGTTTCACGCACACACCCTGTATCAACAAGATCATCCGGAGTTTCTCGTCGTTTGCTTTTTTTTACTGGGGGCGTCTTCACTACATGGAATTATGGGCGCGGCCTTGGATCTTTAGATCAGGCATATTGGGATATACATGGGATTTAGGAAACATATTTAGAAAGAGACGGACACCCATGGCTTTTACGGGAACAGGCTTTAACTGCCAAGATATGGGACTTTATATTGGTCAACAGGGACCATATTTTTGTTTGGGGAAGACATCAAATGAATTTTTGATCGGAAGTTTTGTAGATGAAATAATATAAACAAAACCTTACCACACTCATTCCAATTCTAATCCAGTATGCGGCTTTCATTTATGTGCTATATATCCACCGGGAATCTTTTTCACAAAGTGGTTATACATAATATCTTCCCGCACCCTCAATCTATCTCTCATTGCTGCATCCGCACACACATATTAAAAACACGCTTCCGCAATTCCCCCTCCCCCCAAATCCAAATCCAAATGCAACACCGCCCCACGAGCTGCATCTACCCATGACCCTAATCCCGGAACGGGGCGTTGTATTTGTGGTGTTGGGGGTTTAAAGAGGAGAGGGGAGGGGGAAGGGAAACGGGCCACGTGGGAAGCGTTAAATGAAACAAAACCCAAAAACCACTGAAATAAGATAGAGAAATAAAACCCGATGGCTAAATGTAGACAAGACGCCAAAAATATCTTTCTCTCTGTCTCTGGCTCGCTCGCGCGCTTGCTCACCTAGTCGGTCAGTAAGTCAGTTAGTCAGTCAGTCGGTCAGTCGGTCAGTCGGTCAGTCAAGTCACCAGGGCGATTCATGCCCATCCCGTTGCAGCCGGCAGGTTTGATATCATCACCGAGCAGCAAAGAGCAAACGAATACGTTTTTCCTCTCGTTTCTTTTTCCTTTTTCTCTTATCTCTCTCACATTCATGTGCCGGCTTACTCTACTCTACCCTACACTACCTTGCTTACCTTGAGGGGAAGTGTTAAAAAAAAGTTGATCAGTTCTCGGAAATCCGCAATCCGCACTCCTTCGTGATACTCTATATCTCCCTCGCGATATACTGTAAAAAAACA
>Ga0247810_10000724_pt1 | contig 28633 bp, 32 predicted proteins | sample UWRJL119311C1_FD_179918 | JGI IMG/M metagenome (GOLD analysis project Ga0247810, IMG submission 179918) | Plant litter microbial communities from Arlington Agricultural Research Station in Wisconsin, United States - UWRJ-L119-311C-1 | ecosystem: Environmental > Terrestrial > Plant litter >... | reverse complement strand
TCGCTGGTGATATAACTACTGGTATCTTCCAAAATGTAAGCTTTTCGCTCTTCGACGCAAATCAAGTCGACAAGGTGACACTTAACGGTGTGCTGAAAGACCTCTCTAACAACAACTACAGTGACCTCAATAGTGTGAAGCCTGGTCAATTTGGTGCTGTAGCAGGTGTTAACACACTAGTCGTGTTCGACGCGCTTGGAAACACCACGACATTAAGCTTTACGCTTGATATCGTTGCTCCAAATGCGACATTTACATATTCAAACAACAACGGCAGCGCTGTTACTAACCAAGACGTAATAGTAACACTTACTGCAAACGAACCAATCCAAACTCCAACAGGTTGGACTAAGGTTTCTGCTACCCAATTCACAAAGGTTTACGGAGCTAACTTTAAAGGTTCAGTAGCCATTTCTGATATCGCCGGGAATAGCGCATCAAAGAACTACGAAGTTAAGCGCATCGACAAAGCCGCTCCAACTATCGCTGGGGTTGCGGACACTGCGACCTACCGAGGAGTCGTTGGATCGATTAAGGTCACAGACCAGAATTTCAGCCAGCTGTCTATCAATGGTACGGCTGTGACTACCCAGGGTGTCGGTGGATGGGACTACGTTCCAGTAACTTCAGTAAGTGGCAACGGCACTTACGTACTTAAAGCAACCGACAAGGGCGGGAACGTAACGCTCCTTACATTTACAGTTGATAACTCAACAACTTCATTTGTTGACGAAGATGGTATCGATACGACAAGCCCAAATCCCTCAATTGCTGGTCGAACAACATACGATGTCGACAATGCACCGGTAGCCAACGAACCAATTGTTGTTGATATTGACGGTGTTGAATACGAAACAAGAACTGACAACAACGGCGACTGGGCAGTTACCGCACGAGCTCTCACGGATGGTGAGCACGTCGTGAAAGTTAATGATGCTGTAATACGCTTTACGACAAAACTACCTACTGTTGAAGAAGTTGTTGTTACGGCAGACCCAGTTGTAACTAGTGGCGAGCCTACAACTCCAATTCCACTCGCTTCTCCTGTTGTCCCAACTATCGTAAACCCATCAACCTTCGCTGGTGTCCTCGGTACTACAACCGACAACACACCTAACAACGATGGCGCGGCCGTTGAAGGCACTTCAACTAAGAACATCCTAGCTGCCGCTGCGAACTCAGATGCGAACAGGGGAGCTTTCCTCGGTCTTAACTGGTACTGGTGGTTACTTATTGTAGCTGCGGTTGCTGGAACAGCATGGTGGATTTTCGGAGCTATCCGTAACCGTCAATTCGAGAACTAGAGTAAGTAAAATACTCAATAAAAGCAAAGCCCTTACGCTCGTGAGGGCTTTTTGCTATACTGTAGGCACAACGTGAAAACTAAACAAAAACAGATTAAAAAACCCCAAACAGTACACGCCAAGGTAGTGCACCACGCGAAGCGTATACTTGTGCCGCATAAGGCGAATGGGTTTCGACCGCATCTTATTCGGGTGCATGGCTTGGTGGCGGTGCTTGTTATCGCCCTTCTGGCGCAGACTGTTTATAGCTTTACGACGACAGGTAATTTCCAAGTATTGGGACGTAGTTCGAATATTCAGACTTTTGATTTGTTGACCGATACCAACAAAGAGCGCGCCGCAGGGAACCTTGGAGAGTTGCAGCTTAACGACAAGCTCAGCCAAGCAGCGTTTTTGAAGGCTCAGGATATGCTTGCGAATAATTACTGGGCGCACACCTCGCCAAGCGGCGTAGCGCCATGGAAGTGGTTTGGTGATGCCGGCTATAATTACAGCGTAGCGGGGGAGAACTTGGCAAAGAATTACCCAACTGCCGATGCGACGGTTGCGGCCTGGATGAACTCCCCAAGCCACCGCGAAAATATTATGAATGAAAAATATGTTGATATCGGCTTTGCGATTGTTGACGGAACACTCGATGGCCGCGCGACCACGCTAGTAGTAGCGTTTTATGGCGCACCGGTAACATTCGCAGCCGTCCAAGGCACGACGGCCGCACCGGTGACATTCTCAACCCCAGCCCTACAAGGCTCAAACCCGGCTGAATACTTTGGCACGGCTTTGCAATCGCTCAGCCCGGTAACTGTTATTATCCTTGGCCTGCTTGCGGTCGTTGGTATTGTTGGAGTTGCCGCACATCACTATCGCAAACAGCTTCCGAAAGCCTGGAAAAAAAGCTGGCGCTTGCACCATGGAATGTATACATTCGTAGGAACGCTCGTTCTTGGCGCGCTTATTATTGTTGCAACCGGCGGCGGCCAAATTTAGACACCGCTTATGGTAGAATAGCAGCAGATATAATAAAGTTTTACGCGAGGGGCATCAGCTGAAACTCAATAAAAATATAAACAATGGGTTTACGATTGTCGAACTTCTTATCGTCGTTGTCGTAATTGCCATTCTCGCGGCAATTACAATTGTCGCTTTTAATGGCGTCCAGGACCGCGCAAAATTAAGCGCTGCCCAAAGCGTCTCGTCGCAAGTAGCGAAGAAGTTGAGTGCATATGCCGTCGACAATAGTGATACGTTTCCATCGGCTGCACAGCTTGCAGGTTTAGGAATTGTAGATTCGGGCAGTAACTCTTATCAGTACGCATATTCTAGCTCAACCCCAACGGTTTACTGTCTAACGACGACGGTTAATGGTAAATCATTCTACACCTCAAACTCAAACCTAAAACCTACCCTAGGCGGCTGTCCCGGCCATAGTGCAGGTGGTGTTGGTACTATTACTAACTTGTCTGTGAACCCAAGCTTCGAAGCGACGACAGCTGGCGTAGCTAGCTTTAATGCAAGCACTGCGCGGCTAACAAGTGGGGGAGATGCAGGGTCGGCACACCTTCGTACGACGCGAATTGCCACACCTGGCACATGGGGCTTGTGGTGGGATGCTGTACCAACGGGGATACAGGCGAACGAAACATATGCCATATCAATCCGAGCACGTTCTAACGTATCGGTGTCACGAGATTTACGAGTTGAGTGGCGGGATGCTGGCGGTGTTGCTATAAGCGCGGGTTCAGTCAACGTAGCGACGATTGGGTCGAGCTGGACAACGATGAGCGGCACAATAACCGCCGTTCCTGGTGCAGCCGGTATTCGGTTAACTCTTTATGCTACGGGCGCCGGCGCGACAACCGATTATGTTGATGTCGATTCAGTAATGATTACCCGCACTCCTGCAGTTCAGCTATATGCTGACGGCACAACGGCTAACTGGGCGTGGGACGGCACCATCCACAACTCGTCGTCAAAGGGTATTCCACTGTAGGGCAGCGCTTTACATCTGTAACCATCCCTGTTATAATGAACAACTGATTGATAATATAAAAGGAATACATATGACAAAAGCAGTCGTTAAGATCGGTGGAAAACAATTCGTTGTCACCGAAAAAGAGACCCTCCTGGTGGACCTCCTCCAAGAAGGAACTAAAGAGCTCACTCTAGACGCACTGTTAGTTATCGATGGTGACAATGTTACCGTTGGTACGCCAACTGTTAAAGATGTGAAGGTTATCGCTAAGGTAACTGAAGACCTCGTAAAGGGTGACAAAATTCAAGTTATCCGTTACAAGGCTAAAAAGCGCGTGCACAAGTTAAACGGTCACCGCCAAAAGTACTCAAAAATCGAAATTGTTTCGATCAAGTAGTAGTACTGACTCTTATAAAAAGAACCTCCTAGTGGGGTTCTTTTTATGTTGCACCGCTATATTTACCACGCCGCTTATGCTAAAGTACACGGAGTAATGCAAATATCTCCACCGCAAAAAGATGGGTTCACCATCGTAGAACTTCTTATCGTAGTGGTCGTTATTGCAATCCTCGCCGCTATAACAATTGTTTCGTATCGCGGTATCAGCACCCGGGCTATTGAGGCTTCTGCGAGGTCGGATATAAACGCACTTGGCAAGAAGTTCGAAATATATAAAATTGAAAACGGGAAGTATCCCACTATTCCTTATTCGACAGTCGACACTACCGTGCCTGATGTTGAATCGATGCTCAAAAGTAGTGGGCTGTACAGCGCAACCCGCTCTCGAACAAACCCGCTGGATGCTACAAAGCAGATCGTCGATAAAGGTTTTGTTTTTTGTATGTCGCCCGACGGGAGCCGGATTGCAATCGTAGCTACCGTGCCGGTGACTGGCGACATGCCTTCAACGAGCTTGTCAGAATCGGTGGGTAAGAAGTTGATCTACTATTCATCTGGAACCTTTGGAGAAACAACCTTCAAGTACGACACTGGTATTCAAGACACCGGCTTGAACGTATGTAAATCGGTGATACCTGATTACGATTACACAACCTGGCCTCGAAGATGGAGTTTTGACGTCCCGACTGTCAAAGCACAATAGCGGCATTCTATGAACGGTCTAACGTATTAGTACAGATACCGATGAGCTATAGATAATTGCTCAAACTAGATTATTCCGTACACCGCATATGCTATAATAAACACCAATGAAGAGAGGGTCTTTCTAAAGTCTATGGCGACCGTTATTGCGATAACAAATCAAAAAGGTGGAGTTGGTAAAACGACCACATCTATTAACCTTGCGTATTTCTTAGCCAAAGCAGGCAAAAGTGTACTGCTTATTGATTTCGACCCGCAGGGTAACGCCAGTAGTGGTTTGGGTGTCGATAAAAGCGAACTAATGCTGACTATGACCGATGTTATTACCGGTAAAGCAACACTCGACCAAATTGTCGTTGCCACTGCCTACAAAAACTTATCACTCGCGCCGACAACTTCAGTGCTGGCTAATACCGAAGTAGAGTTGGCTCAAACCGATAAGCGTTTTTCTCGATTAAAGTTGGCAATCGATTCGTCGGCCGTTCACTACGATTTTATCCTAATCGATAGCCCACCAAGCCTCAGCCTTCTAACGGTCAATGGCTTGATTGCATCGAAGTATGTCTTACTGCCAGTCCAGGCTGAGTTCTACGCTCTAGAGGGCCTTGGGCAACTGCTAGAGACTATGAAACTGGTACGCAAGGGTATGAATCCAAGTCTCGAACTACTTGGTGTGCTTCCAACGATGCTTGATAGTCGCACATCATTAAGTACCCAGGTGCACAACGAAATCAAGCGCCACTTCCCAGGTAAGGTGTTCGAAACAACCATCCCTCGTAATATCCGCCTCGCCGAAGCACCAAGCCATGGTATTCCAATTGGTGTATACGACAAGTTCTCTAAGGGTTCACGCGCTTACAAGGCACTCGCTAAAGAGGTGATTGAGCGAACTGATGCAGCGCATGTAGTTCTCGTAGGAGCAAACGCATGAGTGCCCCTAAAAAAGGTCTAGGCCGCGGTTTCGATTCGTTAATTCCAACGGATTTTCTTGACGATAGCTTTGATACAACCGCTAAACAAGAAGAGAAGGTAAGTGAACAGCGAAGTTTGCCACTTTCTAGTATCCAGGCTAACCCCGACCAACCGCGACATCACTTCGATGCAGCTGCGTTGCAAGAACTGGCAGATTCCGTTAAAGAACACGGCGTAATTCAGCCAATTATCGTCACTCCAAAAGACGATGGCAGCTACGAAATTGTCGCTGGCGAGCGCCGCTACCGCGCTTCGAAACTCGCTGGTCTAACTGAAATTCCAGTAGTGGTTCGTACTATGTCCGGCCAAAAACAACTTGAAGTTTCTTTAATTGAAAATATCCAACGCCGCGACCTTAATACTATTGAGACAGCGACAGCTTACGCAAAACTGCGCGATCAGTTCAGCCTAAGTGCTGAAAAAATTTCCGAACGAGTCCACAAATCGCCATCGGCCGTCATCAACACTATGCGATTGTTAAAGCTTCCTAAAGAAGCCTTGCTTGCACTTGCTGACGGTAAAATTACCGAAGGCCAAGCCCGCCCATTAATTGGCCAAGACGCCGAACTCATTGCTGAACTTATTCCCCGCATCATCGCCGAAGAGTGGAGTGCTCGCAAAGTTGAGCAATACATGGTGAATGTAAAGAAACAGCAAAAAACTGGCGAACCAGCCGTCGCTACCGTTTCCGACCAATACGAAGGTCGCATTGAAACCCTCAAAACCCGCCTCAAAACCGACGTCGCGATTCGCGTGAATAGCAAAGGCGCCGGCAACATTGTGATTAAGTTCAAGAGCTCCGAAGAGCTAGAGCGAATCCAAGAACTACTTGGCTAAGCGGCCTGGTAGCAGGTGATACATAAACAGCAAAATGCCCGCACCCTCAGGAGCGTTCATTTTGCTCACTATTGGCACGGGACATATCTCGTTATGAACTAACTTTTTGGACGTGTGCTTTTTCAAGCGGCAGACGGACTGCCAGTTCGAAATTCGGCATACCGTCTTGATCGAGGGGAACGTAGGCCAGCACAGGCTTTGTTTCCGGCTTTGGGGTTTCCATGTAAATTTCGTACGGGCGATCGGGTGCGTGATACCCGAACAACAACTCGCCGATACTGGTAATGAGGTGCCCCACGGGGGAGCGCTCATCTGCCAATTCGAGCACGTATCCGCCACTCATTTGAACAATCATTTCACGTCCTTAAGTTAGTAGGTACAAAGATTTATTTATGATACACGCACCCGTAATCTCTCGCAACCCCATAAGGCGCCCTGAAAAAAGAAGCAAATGGAATTCTATTCTGGAAGAGTCACAGAAGTTTTATTAAAAAGCTCGAACTTTATTGAACGGGAAGATCCTAACACTGACCGGCCCAACAACATCATAAAAAGGAACAGTACCTAACCCATTACGCGAGTCATATGAATAATTACCAGTACGGTGGTCGCCACTGACGAATAGTTCGTTTTCAGGCACGGTCATATCAACTTCGCCGGTAGTAGGCGAGCCTGGTTCGCCGTTGTTTTGGTCGTCCGGGTTGAAGCCAGCAGGGAATTCAGCGTTAAAGACAGTGTATTTACCATCTTTCAAAAGTACGCGCTCGCCAGGGAAGGCGATGACACGTTTTACGATATATTCATCTTCAATACCAAGGCTGTAGTGGGGGTTTTTGAACACAATCACTTGGCCACGCTCAGGAACGTATGAGATGCCCTTCATTTGCGCCCAGGTGACAGGAACGCGGTTTACAATTAAGCGGTCACCGGTGTAAAGGGTACTTTCCATGCTAGGCCCGACGACGTTAAAGCTACGGAAAACATACGTATTGATTAAAATTGTGCCAATAATGACGCAAATAACAAAAATGACCAAGCTCAGCAGGTCTTTCATGAATGGGTGACGGGTAAAAAATGAAGCTTCCATTAACGTTGCTTATTATACCATGACGATTGGGTGAGCTGTTGTGCAATCGTCCTTATGCTTCAAAATATGAGCATAATCGGTTATAATACTGTAAGTATTTATGAATAAAAACCAATCATCCATTGACGGATTTATTCCGCGTCGCCCAAACAACAGGTTAGGCGAACTACATCAGGTAAAGAACCCTGGTGCTGCTGTTAAACCTATCGACCGTAGCCTCCATACAGGGTTAGCCCCATCAACTCAAAAGGTAGGGGTTGCTCGTGCCGGCAAGCAAATCGGACTAAACGACATTAACGAATCACTCCGTGGTATCGATGACGAAACATTGCAAAACGAGGGTAAAAAATCTCGTCGCCAACGACGTCGCGATAAAAAAGCTGCTAAAAAGCCAAAAAGCAAAGCTCGCCGAATAATTAAATGGGTATTTATTGCGCTGCTTATTATTTTCCTTGGTGTTGTTGGCTTCTTTGTTGTTAAGGGGTTGAACGCGGGTGGCAATGTGCTTCAAGGTAATATCTTTAACCTTATTCAGAGCGAACCTCTAAAGCAAGACGCGAATGGCCGTAGCAACTTCCTTATTGTTGGAACGTCCGAGGACGACAAAGGTCACGAAGGTGCTACATTAACCGACTCAATTATGATTTTGAGTGTCGACCAGACAAATAAAAACGCCTACACCTTTAGTATTCCTCGCGACCTTTACGTTGAATATGGTGAGGCGTGTAACTCTGGTTACCGGGGCAAGATTAATGAGTACTTCATGTGTGCCAATAATGGTGACGACGATGCCGCTGAGCAAGACCGCCTGACGAAGTCTCAAGCCTTCTTTGGTGACATCCTCGGTATGGACATTCAGTACGGTGTACACGTGAACTACACAGTTATGCGTGATGTTATTAACGCTATTGGTGGATCTATTCAGGTAAATATCGAGGGTAACGCCGGTAACGGCCCATCTCCAGACATTGGTATTATGGATTCAAACTTCGACTGGAAGTGTGGCAAAGCAGCTGTTCGTAAGACGAACTGTCCACCAGACGGTCACTTCATCGACTTCGAACCAGGCATTCAGACCCTTGATGCTGAGCACGCTTTGTACCTAGCCCAGGCCCGCGGCCATAGTAGCCCAACTGTCGGTTTGGCACAATCTAACTTCGACCGCGAACGTAACCAGCAGAAAATTCTTGTGGCTATTCGCGACAAGGCGGTAAGTGCTGGAACCCTTACGAACCTCGGTGCAGTCAGTGGACTTATCGATGCTTTGGGCGGCAACCTGCGCACAAACGTGCAAACAAACGAAGTACGTACACTTATGGATCTAGGTCAGCATATTAAGACAACTGATATTGTTTCAATCGATCTCTACAACCAGGAAACTCCAATGTTTACGACGGGGACGCTTCCTGGTGCCGGTAGCTCGGTGTATCCAAACGCAGGCGTGGGCAAGTATACCGAATTGCGCGAATACCTTGCTAAGCAAATGACCTCAAACCCAGTCGTTCGTGAAGGTGCCAACATCACCGTCCTTAACGGTAGTGGCGTAGCTGGCGTTGGCCAAACTGCTGCCGACGCATTAACGGCTAAGAGCTTTATTGTTGATGATGTTGCAAATGCCCCTGAAGGTACTTACGAAGCATACGAAATTTATCAAATTGGTGATGGCAATACTGCGACGGCTGCGAAGCTAAAAGAGCTGTACGGCGTTACTATTAAAACCACCGCTCCACCAGTCAGCGTAACAGGCGACACTGACTTTGTGATTATTGTTGGCAAGGCCCCGGCTACAACTCAGTAACCGCATGGTATACTATAGGTAATTATGAAGTTATTAAAGCTTGTCCGTAAACGTTCTTTTTTGAGTGAAGCGGTGTACACAGTACTCAATATCGCTCTCGCTATCGCCGTCGTGATGGTTATTCGTTACACCGGTTCAATTGGCTTTGCTGTCGGCTTGGTTATTCTTAGTAAGTGGCGTGTATTTGCAGTGCGACCACGTTTTTGGTGGGCAAACTTACGCTCTAACCTTGTAGACTTTATTGTCAGTATTAGCTTTGTACTGCATATGTACATCGTGAACGAGGCCTCGATTGCCGACCCGCGTAAACTGCTCTTACTGGCGCTGTTAACCGTTCTATACATCGGTTGGTTGCTCTACATTAAACCACGTTCAAAGCGTGCCTACGTGGCTATACAAGCTGGTGCCGCTGTTCTTTTGGGAACATCAGCCTTATTCGCACTTTCGTACAACTGGCCTGCTTCGGTTGTAGTGCTGGCTATGTGGCTTATTGGCTACACGGCAGCTCGCCACATCCTCAGTTCGTACGACGAAGAAACCCATGGATTATTTTTGAGTCTAGCCTGGGGAGTGATACTAGCCGAGCTTGCGTGGGTAGCCTACCACTGGACAATTGCGTACAACTTGCCATTCGTAACTGCGCTTCATATTCCACAAGTAGCAATTATCGCCAGCTTAATGAGCTTCTTGGCCTTTAAATCGTACGATTCGTTTTATAAGAACGCGAAAATTCGAATCAATGACATTATTTTGCCACTTTTGTTCACACTGAGTATCATCGTTTTATTACTACTGTTGTTCAACCGGGTCGGAACGGCTATATAAGCTTTTCAAGCAAAATTGCATAATCATTGGTCTCGGTAAGTACGAGGCCATTTTTTATTGCTTCTTTTACAATCTCGGGGTGTTGCTCGGGGTCGGCTTCAAGCAGAAGCTTACCGCCGTTTACAAGTTTTGCCTTTGTTTGAGTGAGTAATTCGAAAATAAGCGCTAGGCCGTTTTTCTCGGCAAATAAAGCTAGCGGCGGTTCGTGGTCGGTTTCTGGCGAGCGTTCCCATTCCGGGTTTACGTAGGGCAGGTTAGCGACGATAATATCGGCCACGAATGGATACTCGGCCAGCAGGTTGCTTTGTAGGAGAGCGACGTCCGCCTGAAGTGTTGTGGCGTTTGTGGCCGCGACTTTGAGAGCGTGGCGGCTAATATCAGCTAGGGTAACATCAAGCTCGGGATGCTCGAGCTTGGCGGTAATACCAAGGATACCGCTACCGGTACCAACATCAACCAAACGAAGCGGGCGCTCGTTTAATAAGCTCTCATTTTTAGGGAGGGCTTTTTTGAGGAGTTCAATAAGCGCCTCAGACTCGGGGCGGGGAATAAGGGTGGCGGTAGTTACTTTAAAGCGCCGACCGTAAAACTCCTTATGGCCAATAATGTAAGCAACCGGCACGCGATCGATACGCAGGTCTAAGCGGGCGTTAGCAATTTCTACCATCCGATCCTCTAACTCATCGTCACCGTGGCCGTGAAGCCATGTACGGGGCTGTCGAAGGGTGTGAGCGAGTAGCAACTCGGCATCCAAACGGGCGCTTGGCACGTTCTTAAATACAAGTTGGTGAGTGGCTTCGGCGAGCCAATCGTTAACGGTCAGTGCTGACGGCAAGTTCGCGTTCATAAGCTTGTAAGTTCTCCACTAAATCATCAATTTGACCATTCATCGCGCCAGGAATACCAGAACGGCTGTAGCCAATACGGTGGTCGGTAATACGGTCTTGCGGGAAGTTGTAAGTACGGATTTTTTCGCTGCGGTCACCAGAGCCAATCAGGCTGCGACGTTCGGCATCGAGTTTGGCATTTTCGGCATCGGTTTTAATTTGCAGTAGGCGGCTACGAAGCACGCTCATGGCTTTTTCTTTATTCTTTAACTGAGATTTTTCGTCTTGGTTAATAACTACTAATCCACTTGGGATGTGAGTAATACGCACCGCGCTGTCGGTGGTGTTAACTGATTGGCCACCGTGTCCACCAGAACGGTAGATGTCAAAACGAAGGTCGCTTTGGTTAATTTCAAGGTCGGTTTCTTCAGCTTCAGGAAGCACGGCAACCGTTACGGTACTGGTGTGGATGCGGCCTTGGCTTTCAGTTGCAGGGACGCGTTGTACACGGTGCACGCCTGATTCGAATTTAAGTTTCGAGTAGACCGAGTCGCCACGAACGCTAAACACAACTTCTTTGTAGCCACCGGTGTCGTTGGCACTTTCATTGATAAGTTCAGTTTTTAAGTTGTGGTTTTCGCAGTAACGAAGGTACATACGGTATAATTCGGCAGCAAAAAGGCTAGCTTCGTCGCCACCAGCGCCAGCCCGAATTTCGACGATAACGTTTTTGTCGTCGTTAGGGTCTTTAGGGGCGAGCATAGTAAATAGCTCATCTTCAAGCTTGGCGAGTTGTTCCTCGGCATCAGCGGCTTCCATCTTAGCGAGTTCAGCAAGTTCATCGCCGCCACCCATTAATTCTTTTGCTTCAACAAGTTGTGTTTCAAGCGTTTGGCGTAAGTTTGCCTTTTCAAGAATAGAGTTCAGTTCAATCAGACGTTTGTTCTTTTTTGTGAAGTCTGGGTCGCTGTAGGCATCCGGGCGCGCCAGGAAACTGTCGAGTTCTTTGAGCTCGGCAGTAAGTTCGTCAATGTTGAGGGAAATCTTTGGCATGTTACGCGTATTATAACAGGAAATGGCCGAGATTAACAGTAGTAGGAGAGGCCCCATTAAGAGATGCAGGCATTGACAAATATATAGAAAAGGTGTATAATCGTATCTAATCAAACGAGAGTTTAATTTCGAGTGATAGTTCCTGGAACCCCATATTTTTCGTATGCTTTTAAACATTCGACCAACCAGGGGTTCCGCCCCTAGAGATGAGATAATCATGACTAGTAATGAGGCTAAGGCAACGATGCTCGTTATTAACCTGGACAGCTACAGACTTCTTAAGGCCAGCCCTGACTTTGTCGATGTCCAGCAGATTAGTCTGATGGCCGCAAACGAGAAGGGGCAGATCTTTAACGAGCGGCTCGTGTACACGTCCGACAACGGATACTGCTTTGCTGACATACTTGAATCGGAGGATGTCCCCGCGGACATCTTGACCTTCATCGAGGAAAACTTCGAGGAAGGTAAGCCGCCGATCCTGGTGGCCGCCGACATGGACATTCTGTTGCAGTACATGCTACAGAGTGCACCGTTGGCCAAGGCTGTATTGGCTGACGCGAAGCGCGTCTACCTGAACAGGCTTGTTTCGAGCCTTCCGGCGAACTCGCTGGGTTACAAGGACTTCATGAATGGCCGCTCCGGCAGAGGTAGAACCGTTACCGACACGCTGTCGACGTTCTTGCTCTTCGGGACATTCTTCAGGGATGCCTGAAGAAATCATCTCAATAGGGTTGCGACATTGAACGGGCAATAACCCCGGACAGCCGCCTCGGTGGTTGCGCGCATGGGCGCTATAGGAGCGAAAGCTCCACCATGCAGACCTGCACTTCCGAGTGCAGGTTTTTTCTTTCTCAAGCTATAATAGAAATAATGAAAGAACTCTTGGTAAAAATTGGTGGCTACATTGTTTGGGGCTATAACCAGACCCACTGGTTTACCGATAAAGAGGCTTGGTTTATATTTCGGCTAGGCGCTTTTATGGAAGCAACTGGCTGGACATTGTTAATTAGCGCTATTATTTACCGTAGCCTGGGCTTACCCGAATTTGAATCGTTTATTTCCGTCGCTGGCCGCCTACATGGTATATTTTTCGTCGCTTACTTCGCATCGGTTATCGCAACAGCTCGCAGCATGGAGTGGGGGATATGGCGCGTTGGCCTCGCGTTGTCGTTGGGCGTTCCGCCATTTACTTCGCTGATATTCGAGCAAGTGATGTCGTGGCACCGTAAAAGGCAGCCGGTGTATGTCCGGCCGCCACAAGATGTAGATAAGTAACTAGGCGGTCAACTTAGGCCGGGTGGCCAAGAGAACGATACCTATAATCATTCCAGGTAGCCATGTCAGGATAACGATAGCGCCAGACAGAAATACAAAGATACTTGAGGCTGTTTCCAGCGGAGAAGACTCGCCAAACAACTGACAGTCAGTATTTGAAGAAGCGGTATTATTGTTTGTATTTTCGCCAAAGAGTGAAGTTGCCGCTTCGCTTTGAGTCGTTTGAGTGGTCGTGCAATTTGCTGCGGATGATTGACGAGCACTGTTTGTAAGAGCCGGAACCGCAATGCCTACTATGAGTGCAAAAACGAATAAAGCGGTTGGTCCAATCATCAGCCATAGCGCAACTTTAGCACGCTTACTTCTCTTTTGGGGCGAAAGTGGAAGTGGCGGCTGGGGTGGTAGCGGCGGTTGCAGCGGTGGAGATGGTGGTACTGCTTGATATTGATTTGGTCGCTCTGGTTGCGTGGGTGGGTAGATATTTGGATCCATAGTGCGGCTATTATAACAAAAAACCGCCCAATAAAGGGCGGTTTTTTAGTTCTGAAAAGCGGAGCTTAGCTGTCGCTTTTTCGAGCCTTGTTTGCTGCAAGCTTTTTAGCCTTGTTCGCAAGTTCTTCTTTGCGAGATTCAGCGGCTGCTGCACGGTTTTTAAATCGGTCGACACGGCCTTCGGTGTCAATGATCTTTTCTTCACCGGTGAAGAATGGGTGAGAGGCGCTAGAGATGTGCACTTTTACAAGTGGGTACTCGTTGCCGTCTTCCCATTTAATTGTCTCGCTAGTTTGCGCAGTTGACTGTGTCAAAAATGCAAAACCCGCAAGTTCGTCGCTAAATACGACAGAACGATATTCGGTTGGGTGTAGGTTAGTCTTCATAATCTGAACTATTGTAACGGATAACGGCTTTGTTGTAAAGAGGCCAAAGGGACGATATAATAGACAAAGCTAGACATTTCTGGTGTACCTACAAAAAATGAGAGGAACGGTGAGGCTCTGTGAGCCCTTCGGCAAATAAGCCTTCGCTTCGGCGAGGGTACAGTCCGCTTGATGCCCAGCTCGACAAACTGCTTGAACAGCGTGAAGAGCAGATCAAGATTATCAGTTCTGCTGACGAGAAGAGGGCTGCCTCAGAAAAGAGAGCCCAGACGCGCTGGCGGAATCAGGTAGGTGACGCACCTGACAAGCTTGTGGCTGTTGACGACAAGCTGACGGCTTTTATGGAGCGTCACCGTGACCAACTGACTCGTCGTCTGTCGAAGACGATTCAGCGAGCGCAAGGAGAAGTCAAGGTGGCGCTCCGTACGTCCGAGCTGGATATGCCGCGTGACGAATCGCCGATGGTCCGCTTCTTTTTGAACCGTCCTGGTGGCAAGGAGAGGTACCTCATTCCAACCTGGAAAGTAAACCGTCGGGCGGTGCTTCAAGCACCTCCGAGACTATTCGCCGAGTTGGTTCGTCGGTTTGGCGTTTGGCGCGGCAAGCACTGGACGATAACGGTCAAATCGCCCACTTCTGGCAAGTTGGTCACCCTCTCGAGAAAACGCTCTAACCAGCGGTAGCAGACCAGAATGAGCTAGTAGGCCCCGGATTAACCCCGGGGCCTTCTTCTATTCTAGGAGTGTACATCTTTTTATATAGCAGTATTATTATAAGTAATAACTACATAAGGAGGGTATATGGCAAGAAACGATAAAATGGTAAAAGTTGTGACCGACCAAGGGCCACTGGCGTGGGTATTTTTCGTCGCTTACATCGGTGCGGTTGTGTATTTCTTTCAACTAAACTTTACGTTCGGGGGTTTTATAGTCGCCCTTCTTAAGGGTGCCGTTTGGCCAGGATATGTGATTTTTGAGGTTCTAGGAAACCTTGGGATTCAGTAGCGCGATTAAATCGTAATAGATTCGATATCTTTGCCGCGGTTGCGAACAATGCTACTTATGAATGCAGCGGCGATAAATACGACACCAATGAGGCCGGTGAGGATTTCATTTACGTGGAAACCGATACTTACCAATAAGATGACTGCCAAAGCGCCAATTGCCCAGTGTGCACCATGCTCAAGATAGGCATATTTGCCCAGTGAGCCTTTGCGTACCAAGTAAACGGTAATAGAACGCACAAACATCGCACCAATCAATCCAAGGCCGAGGGCGATGATGATAGGGTCGGAGGTAATAGCGAAGGCGCCAATGACACCGTCAAAGCTAAATGACGCATCGAGGACTTCGAGGTATAGGAACAAGAAGAAACCGGCTTTACCAGTCGCCAATACAAGCTGGCTGGCGCCACCTGATTTTTTAGCAGCCGCTTTATCGTCTGCTTCAAGTTTGTGTTCCATACCACTTTCGAATAATTTGCCAAGGCCGTTGATGACGACGAAGGTGACAATACCGAGGATACCGGCCATTACTACGATAAGTGGCTCTTTGGCTAAGAACTCTGCGACGATAACTAAAGTAACGAGGGCGACAACAATAGCAACTTGGCTGAGCTTACCGATTTTAGCAAGCGGGGCTTCGATCCAGCGCAGCCATTTGAGTGGGCGATCTTCGAATATAAAGGTTAGGAAAAGCATCAACAAGAACATGCCACCAAACGCAGCAATTTGTGGCTTTGCTTCGTTTAAGATGTAAGCGTAGGTGCCAGGATCTTCAATTGAACCTTTTTGTAGCGCTAGTTGGATAGATTCAACTGGGTTGAGCCCAGCAGTAACCGCAACAATGAGAAGCGGGAAGAGCAACCGCATACCAAATACGGCAATAAAAATACCAACCGTTAGGAATATTTTCTGCCAAAATTCGCTCATTCGTTTCAAGACAGTGGCGTTTAATACGGCGTTATCGAATGAAAGCGAAACCTCAAGAATGGCGAGCATGAAACAAAGAAACAGTGCTGTCCAGCCACCATACAAGTAGGCTGTAATAAGCGACAGAACAGTGACAATCAAAGACCAGCGAAAAACTCGAAAGAACATATGTTTACTATTCTACACTATTATCGGCGGTGGAAGCATGTGTAATGTACAATAAAAGTACGAGCACTATAAACAGATAGGAGCGTGTATCGGGTTTATCGACATCAAGCGAGTACTATTAGTTCTTTTAGGCAGTAGTATTGCTGCCATTGGCCTGCAATTCTTCTTATTGCCAAACCATTTATTGGATGGCGGTGTGACCGGTATTTCAATTATTAGCGCTCATCTTTCGGGTCTACCGTTCGGTGCATTTCTGTTGCTATTTAATATTCCGTTCGTCATTGTGGGGTATCGAAAATTTGGCAAAGAGTTTGCTATGTACTCAACTATCGGTATTGTTGCCCTCGCAGCGCTCACGTTCTTTCATGTTCCGCACGGCTTTACTGACCAGCCAATCCTTGCCGCCATTTTTGGTGGTATTTTTGTCGGGATAGGGTCGGGGTTCGTCATTCGCTACGGCGGTATTATTGACGGTGCCGATACAATTGCAATTTTGATTGACCGCGTCACGGTGTTTTCGGTGGGTGAGGCGATTATGGTGATTAATGGAATTATCATTGCCCTAGCCGGGTTTGTGTTTGGCTGGGAGAACGCGCTCTACTCATTGATTGCTTATTTTGTGGTCCATAAGGCGATTGACGTGACCGTGGAAGGCCTCAACGAATCGCGCACGGTTTGGGTAGTCAGCATGCATGTTCGTGAAATTGGCCACATCATCAACAAGGTTATTGAAGAGCCAGTAACGTACTTGAAAGAGGCGAACCAGAAAGACCCCGAGCCACACGGTATTATGCTAGCGGTGATTACGCGTTTTGAAGAGCAGAAAATCAAAGCCGCTATCCACTCCGTTGATAAACAGGCTTTTGTGGTAATTTCTAATGCCCATGAGATTATGCGCAACGAAACATCGCGCTCGCCGACATCGCCAACCGCGAGCTAAGGCTAAACTGCTTGTTCGCGCTTATGGTACTATAATTACACATGACGTGGGCAAAAAAACAAACAGGTTTTACGATCGTAGAACTCCTTATCGTTGTAGTAGTAATCGCTATTTTGGCGGCTATTACGATTGTGTCTTACAACGGTATTACTAGCCGAGCGAACGTCTCTAAGTCGGTAAGCGACCTGCGTGGTATGCAAAAACTAATTGAAATGTACAAGGTTGATAAAGGTAGCTATCCGTTAACCAGCGGCTGGCGTTACACGAATTACGCTCTCCCGAACGGAGGAGATAACTTTATACCTGGCCTAGTGCCCGAATACGCACCCTCTTTACCGCGCCCGGCAGCTGGTGCATACATTTATAATTCAAACGGTACGGACTACAAGGTTATGCGCTACGGTTCAATCCCGGCGGGCGAGTGGGCTACTGCCTCGAGCCAGTTAACAATTGATAGTGCCGGAAACACCAACAAAGATCGCTACGGTTTTTGGTCTGATGGCGGAGGCGGTTTTTAACTGCTTCTAGACAGACAACCCCTGTTAGGGTATAATACTTAGGTAACATTTTTATAAACGACACAATCTTCCGCATTACTCCTGAAAATTTCAGGGCGGGGGATGAAGAAAACAAGGAGTACATTATATGACCGTACAGGTTGATATTAAGAAGTTGCTCGAATCTGGTGTTCACTTTGGACACAAAACGAGCCGTTGGCACCCTAAAATGGCGCCATACATTCACAGCAAGCGCCAAGATAGCCACATCATCGATCTTACAAAGACCGTTGAAGGCCTAGAAGCTGCATTACCATTCATCACTAAGACTATCGCTAGCGGTAAGACTATTTTGTTTGTTGCAACTAAAAAGCAAACTAAAGACATTGTTAAGCAAACTGCTGAAGCGCTTGGCCAACCATACATGACCGAACGATGGTTAGGTGGAACACTTACAAACATCCAAACTATTGGTGCTCAAATCAAGAAACTAAAAGACCTTGAAAGCAAGATGTCTGCTGGTGACCTTGAAAAGAAGTACAACAAGCTTGAAGTTCAACGTTTCCAAGAGGAAATCGATGCCCTCAACGCTAAGTACAGTGGTATCAAGAACCTTAACGGTAAGCCAGGTGCATTGTTCCTTATTGACGTTATCGGTGACGACAACGCAATTAAAGAAGCAAAGACTATCGGTGTGCCAGTTGTTGCTGTTGTAGACACAAACGCTGACCCAAGTATTATCGACTACGTTATTCCTGGTAACGACGACGCAATTAAGGGAATTCAAACAATTCTTGACTATGTTGCTGAAGCTGTTATTGAAGGTAAGGGCGTTTCTGCGAAAGACAAGGGGACAACTGAAACAAGCGAAAAGGAGGCTTAATAATTATGGCTGTATCTATTGAAGACATCAAGAAGCTAAAAGAACTTACCGGTGTTGGTCTAACTGACGCTAAGGTTGCACTTGTTGCGGCTGATGGTGATTTCGACAAAGCACTTGAAGAGATGCGCAAAAAAGGCCTCACTAAGGCTGAGAAAAAAGCTGATCGCGAAGCCCTCGAAGGTATCATCGACAGTTACGTACACGGCGGACGCATTGGCGTTCTTGTGGAAGTAAACTGTGAGACTGACTTCGTAGCTCGTACTGACGGCTTCAAAGAATTTGCACACATGATTGCCCTTCAAGTTGCATCAATGAACCCAGTTTACGTTTCAGAAGCTGATATTCCAGCTGAAGAAATCAAACGTGTTCGCGATGAAGCACTTGCAAGTGACACTCTTAAAAGTAAGCCTGCTGAAATGGCTGAAAAAATTGTTGATGGCCAAGTTAAAAAGCACTTTGCAGAAAAAGTACTTTTGAACCAAGCCTACATCATGAACGACTCACAAACTGTTGAACAATTCTTGAAAGAGAACGTTGCTAAAACAGGTGAGAACCTCATTATTCGTCGCTTTACTCGTATTGAGCTTGGCGTTAACGACTAGAACAAAATCTTTTCAGCCGCTGGGCTGTAAACTAATGACTTGGTAGAGGAATCTGCCAAGTTTTTTAGTTCGTAGAGAACTTGACCGGTAGGCTTGCCGTCTTGATCTTCTTCAATATTGCCAGCACCGACACTGACTTTGATTCGTTTGAAAAGTTCTGGTAGGTAAAACTTAGCAATTTCTGCATGTTTTTTAACCAACTGGTCAACGATGGGAAGAATTTCCCGTTTTGAGTATCGACGGACAGTCGCGGCATTATTAAGATCAATACCTTTAAACGGCACAATGATAAATTCACCATCACCACGGTCAAGAATAGTCACATCGAGCCCCTCAGTAATTTCTTCGCGGGCTGCTTTCCAGGTCTCAAGATAGGCCTCTTGAGCAGCGTAGTTGCCATTGAGTGCGTCGGAGCGGGAATTAACAACGTCCCACTGAATAACGAAGGCGTTTGGTGTGGTTGGAGGCATAATTTCTAGGCTTTTTGAAAGCGAAGTGCTTTTAAGAGCCAAATCCGCCAAGCTGCGAGCAATCTCTGACATTGAGCCCCGGTGTTTTTCCCAAATTTTATCCATATCATCGTTTGACTGCACGTTCCAGCTAGGGGTGTGATCCAGTGTAAAGGCGAGTTGCACGGCGGCAACAGCTTCACCGTTATGAACCAACGGTTGCGCCCATACCATTTGCTTGCCCAGGTTCATTTTGCTGGAGTGAAACGTTTGGTCGCGGTTCTTTGCGCCATCATCTAAAGAGTCTTTCAAGGCAGATTGGCCAAGAATAATACGACGGCCTTCGATATTATTTTCAAAATAATTTAATCGGTCGTTATCGTTAATGCCGTACGAAGGGGAGTGTAGCAGTGCTGAGGCCCGGTCGGTTGGACGAGTGTCGATATTAAACAAAACAGCCCCTTCGTAAGGGTGAGTATTCGATTTCGGGTTGTCACGAAAAGCAAGCTCATCATAGTCGTAGTTAAGGGAGTCGAGGCGTTCTTTAGCCATCGCTAAAGTGTCGACAGTATCATGTTGGTGGATAAACCGCAGCGATTCTTGTCGCTGCGTAACGGGTCTCGGTTTCATTTAGATGTATTATACCACTTATGACTAAATAAAGCAATACATTCAAAGGGGTGGAAAATGCTGTATACTTAATAAAGACTATTAAGAAAGAGGACTTATGTTTAACCAGAAACAATACGAAGATCGTTTTACCGCTACCGTATCGCACTTTGCCGATGAACTGCGAAAGGTTCGTACCGGACGTGCGCACCCAACTATGCTGATAGCATTGCAGTTGAAGCTTACGGCCAGCGTATGCCACTCAACCAAGTGGCGAACGTAACCGTCCCTGAAGCGCAATTAATCACTATCACACCATTCGACCCGACGAACATTCAGGTTATTGTTACGGCGATTCGTAACGACCAAGCCCTCGGCTTGAACCCAAGTGACGACGGTCGCATTATTCGCGTGCCAATTCCACCACTTACCGAAGAGCGCCGCAAGCAAATTGTGAAACAGACCTCTGAAAAGGTTGAAGAAGCTCGTATTGCTATGCGCAACATCCGCCAAGATGCCTTTAAAGAGCTGAAGCGAATGAAAGATGCCAAGGAAGTGTCTGAAGACGACCAGAAGCGTTCTGAAAAAGCGATCGACGATTTAATTAGCGACGCTAACAACAACCTCGACTCTTTGTTCAAAGAAAAAGAAAAAGAGATTTTGACACTGTAATGGTTGATGATACCGCTGCGGCAATACCAAAGCACGTTGGCTACATTGTTGATGGCAATCGCCGTTGGGCCAAGAAACATGGCTTACCGGTATACGAAGGCCACCTGGCGGGCTACAACGCCCTTAAAGATGTTGCCGTGGCAACTATCGAGAGCGGCGTCACGTATATGTCGGCTTATGTGTTCTCGACCGAGAACTGGCAGCGCAATGCTGATGAAGTCAAAAAGCTCCTCGGGCTGGTCCTAAGGTTGCTGACTTCTGACATTCCAATGTTTAACGAATATAATATTCGTTTGAAGGTGCTTGGTTCTCGCGAAGGGGTGAGTGCAAAAATCATTAAGGCTATTGAAAAAGCCGAAGCAGCGACTGCTGGAAATACTGCCGGTGAGTTTGCTATATGTTTTAACTATGGCGGCCAATTGGAAATTGCTGAAGCGGTTAAAAAAATTGTTCAGTCTGGCGTTTCGGCCGACGAAGTTGATGCCCAGCTTATTAGCGACAACCTGTATGCACCGGAAATTCCACCTATCGATTTGATCGTTCGTACCAGTGGTGAGCAGCGCCTTAGCAACTTTATGTTGTGGCGTTCAGCGTACAGCGAATTGCTTTTCTTAGATAAATCTTGGCCAGACATGACAAAAGAAGATGTGACAGCTATAATGGAAGAATATACGCGTAGACAGCGCCGATTTGGAGGATAAATGTTAGTAGTTGGTATCATTATTGGGCTCATTGTTTTGGTGTTTTTGGTTGCCGCCCACGAGTTAGGTCACGCCATTGTCGCCAAACGTAACGGAGTAGTCGTTGAAGAGTTTGGTATTGGCTTTCCGCCGCGTGCTTGGGCTAAGAAGCTCAAAAACGGGGTACTATTTACAGTAAACTGGCTGCCACTAGGTGGGTTTGTTAAGCTGCAAGGTGAAAACGACTCAGCCAGCAATAAAGGCGATTACGGTGCTGCAACTTTTTGGCAAAAGACAAAAATTTTGTTCGCCGGCGTAGTGGTTAACTGGTTAATCGCGGTGGTGTTACTGTCTATCTTGGCTGTTACTGGCTTGCCTAAAATTATTCCAAACCAATTTACGGTTGCTTCAGACACGACGGTTATTTCGAGCCCTGTTCAGCTTGGCGCATTAACAGCTGGGTACCCAGCCGAAAAAGCTGGCCTTGAAAAAGGCGACACTATTACTAAGTTTGCTGGTGAAGATATCGACGATACCGCTGAGCTGATTGAGGTAAGTAAGGCTAACCGCGGCGAAACGGTCGAAGTTGTCTACAAGCGCGACAATAAGGTAGCAACCACTAATGTTGCTTTACGCGATGCTAGCACGGCTGTATTTGGAGCTGCACTTGGCCAGCGCGAAAGCACTAAGTCAACATGGTCTGCACCAATTGTTGGAGTGGTAACAACTGGTCAGTACACATGGGTGACCGTGCAAGGTCTTGGAGACCTAGTAAGCAATTTCTTCGGTGGTCTATTTGGCCAGCTCACTACTAGCGACACCGACCGTAAGGCAGCAACCGAGAAACTAAACGAAGCAGGCGAGAGTGTCGCGGGTCCAGTTGGTATCCTTGGTGTTATCTTCCCAGCCGCTAGCGAAGCAGGGCTGTCGCAAATTGTTTTCCTCGCTGCGATTATCTCACTAACACTTGCCGTGATGAACGTCCTGCCAATTCCAGCGCTCGACGGTGGTCGCTGGTTTGTGACGGCGCTGTTTAGGGTTATGAAAAAGCCACTTACTAAAGAGATTGAAGAAAGTATCCACGGTGCAGGCTTCATGTTCCTACTTGGGTTAATTTTACTGATTACGATTGCCGATGTCCTCAAACTCTTCTAGCCCAAGCCTGGAAACGGTGGCCGTACCTACGCTGCCAAAGTATTCGCTGAAGCGGCGAATACTAATGTGTATTGCGTTACCGGTATGGGCCTTTTTCGGCTTCATGCTGTCGCAAGCGCTAATAGTGGTACTTATTAAACTGCTTGAAAAAATTGGTGTGCCGTTCGATCAAGTAAGTGATTCGCTATTCCAAACCATCGTTGGTGCGGTTATCTATGCTCTAACACTCCTTATTGTTATTGGTGTGCCGTGGCTGGTAAAAAAGGCTCGCACAACCAAAGCAGAATTGGGCATGCAGCGGCTGCCTACATTGATGGATTACGTTTGGGTACCAAGTGGTGCAATTGTGTATCTTATCCTTACTGCGGTCATTACAAGCGTCGCTATGAGCTATTTAACGTTTATTGACTACGACCAAGCCCAAGAGACTGGTTTTACCAATATGGGCGGGCAGGCCGAGTACTTGCTAGCCTTTCTGATGTTGGTGCTTATTGCGCCGATTGCCGAAGAGCTATTGTTTCGTGGGTACTTATTTGGCAAGTTGCGAAAGTACGCACCGCTATGGATCTCTATACTTATTACGAGTGTATTATTTGCCTTAGTACACTTCGCCTGGAACGTCGGGCTGGACGTTTTTGCGCTTAGTATTGTTCTATGTTTGCTACGGGTTGTATCTGGAAGTTTGTGGCCATCTATTATGCTACACATGCTAAAGAACGGCGTCGCTTTTTACTTCCTCTTTATCAATCCGTCAGTTCTTAGTACACTGGGAGGATAATTATGAGAGTTTCACACCTATTTACCAAGACCCTAAAAGACGCACCAGCCGATGAAGTGGCGAAGAATGCGCAATTATTAATTCGAGCCGGCTTTGTTTACAAGGAAATGGCAGGGGTGTATGCATATCTGCCACTGGGCAAAAAAGTTCTTGAAAATATCATTCAAGTTATCCGCGAAGAGATGGATTCTGTTGGTGGAAACGAAATCAGCTTGACCGCACTTCAGCCAAGTGATGCCTGGAAGGCGACTGGCCGTTGGGACGACAAGGTGCTTGATGTTTGGTTTAAAACAAAGCTTGCCAACGGTACCGAGCTTGGACTTGCGCCAACGCATGAAGAAGCCCTGACGAAGCTTATGAAGAATTACATTCACAGCTACAAAGACTTGCCAGTCTATCCATACCAGTTCCAAATTAAGTTCCGCAACGAACTTCGTTCAAAAAGTGGCTTAATGCGTGGTCGTGAATTCTGGATGAAAGATTTGTATAGCTTTAGCCGCACTCAAGAAGAGCACGAAACTTTTTACGAAGAAGTTGCGGCGGCATACGTTCGCGTATTCGACCGACTTGGTTTGGGTGATAGTACTTTTAAGACATTCGCCAGTGGCGGAAGCTTTGCTAAGTTTAGCCACGAGTATCAAACTGTCAGCCCAGTAGGGGAGGATATTATTTACCTCGACCGCGCCAGCGGTATTGCCGTGAACGAAGAGGTATACACCGATGAAGTGCTTGCTGAGCTTGGTTTGAATAAAGATACGCTCGAAGAAGTAAAGGCTGTGGAAGTTGGAAACACTTTCAATCTCAGCACCAAATTTAGCGACCCACTTGAATTGAACTTCACAGATGAAGATGGCATTTCGAAACCTGTCATTATGGGTAGTTACGGTATTGGTCCAAGCCGTTTAATGGGTCTTATTGCAGAACACTTTGCTGATGACAAGGGTTTGGTATGGCCAGTTAACGTTGCGCCGTACAAAGTATACCTGGTGAGTATCGGTAATGTTACCGACCAAGCGAACGAACTGTATGAAGAATTGAAGGCAGCTGGCCTAACCGTCCTGTTTGACGACCGTGCTGAACGACCAGGGGCAAAATTCGCCGATGCCGAACTGATTGGCCTTCCGTACCGGATAACTATTAGCGAACGGCTTATAGAACAGGGTAAGTTAGAGCTAACCTTCCGTAACACTAGTGAGACTGAGTTGTTGACACTGGATGCACTGCTTGCTAAAATAAGCTGACTATAGATGCGAGGGTGGCATCACACGCTACATATAGCGTGTGTATCGAAATTAAATACGAAGAGAGTAAAGAATATAATGAAAAAGCAGTACCAAATTACCGCTGATGGTAAAAAAGAGCTCGAAGCCGAACTAATCGGCCTAAAGGCACGTCGCGGCGAGGTAGCTGATAAAATCTCAGAAGCACGTGACTTCGGTGATTTAAGCGAAAACGCTGAATACGACGCAGCCCGTGAAGAACAAGGTCTCCTCGAGACACGAATCGCTGAAATTGAAGACATCGTTAACAACGCTGAAATCATTAAAGCAACTAGCAAAAGTGTTATTGGCCTCGGTAGTAAAGTTGAACTTAAGACTGGCGCTAAAAAGGTGAGCTACACCGTTGTTGGCCCAGTTGAAGCCGACCCAATCGAAGGCAAAATTAGTAACGAATCACCAATCGGCATGGCGCTTTACGGCAAGAAGGTTGATGACAAGGTGACTATCACTACTCCTAAGGGTGATATTTCTTATACTATTGTTTCTGTTGGCTAGGCGTTAGCCTTTCATTCAGAACATTAGTCCTTCGTTCGAACCTCAAAAGAACCTCATATTTTTACGGCACTGTCCCGGTCATAATGTGTTGAATAACACATTACTCGTGCGGAGGTGCCTTTAAAAATAGAGGTTCTTTTGTTGTTCTCTAAGAAGGTGAATGTTGAAGCGGAGTCGCCTGTATTTGATAACGGTTATGCTAAACTACAAGGAATGATAAATAGGGTGGTAGAACAGCGGTCAAAAGGCTTTACGATTGTAGAGCTTTTGATTGTTGTCGTGGTGATAGCAATTTTGGCCGCAATTACAATTGTGTCTTATAACGGTGTCCAGAACCGGGCAAGCGATGCCGCTGTTAAATCCGAGCTTGCCCAAAACGTAAAACTGGTCATGAACGCTGCCAACACGGCTGGAGTTAGCTATACCACTGCAGCCGTTATGAGCGGCACATCGACCAACCTTAAGTTTGATACAAGTCGATACCGAGTGGTAACGTACTGTACGAACGGTTCTGAGTTCGCACTTGCTGTTGAAACTACGACTGCCAAGAAATATTACATCAAATCTGGTGGCGTGGCCGTCAATGACGATACGATTGACAGCTTCTTGCCATGCGGCTCATTAAGCATAGCGGGCGCGCAAACGACCTACCTGAACCTACCGACTGTCTGTACGGGCGAGAACACGACTTGTAACTTTACAGGCACAGCAACCGTCGTTTACGGTAGTGCATCGGTAGGCCGTTTTGCTCGTACGGCCAACCTCACAGGCTCGGCTGTATGTAGCAATGCAGCATTCATCGACCCAGCACCGGGCTTTACCAAAGCCTGCTACGTTTATCCAAACTAAAGTTTGACCTCACGAAACTGCTTCGCAGAGAATCGAAAAACGAAGGGTTGTTTTTCGATTTGAACCGTAGCAGGACTTTGAGCTCAACACTTTAAATGCTATAATTTACCTAATATGTCGACACTAAAAGATTTCCGTGATGAGCGTTTACGTAAGCTCGCAGAGTTAAAAGAATTAGGTTTTAACGCGTACCCCGCTGAGGCGCACCGCACCCATAATACCAAGGACTTGAAAGATTCTTTCGAGGCTTTTGAAAACCAGGTAGTGACAGTCGCGGGCCGTATTAGTGGTATTCGCAAGTTCGGTAAGCTTGCTTTCGTTGTGGTTCGTGACTTTACGGGCGAAATTCAACTTTTCCTTCAAGATGCTGCTGTTGAAGCTCGCGATGCCAGCAAAGGCCAGCTTGGCCTGCAAGATTTGTCACTGCTTGATACTGGTGACTTTATTGAAGCGACCGGCCCAGTTATTAAAAGTAAGACTGGCGAAATCTCGGTTGGCGCGACCAACCTACGCCTGCTTACCAAGGCTCTTCGGCCTATGCCATCCGCCCAAGAAGGCTTTACGAACAAAGAAGAGCGTATGCGCCGCCGTTACGTTGATATGAACGTAAACCTTGAGGTTCGTGACCGTTTTGTGCGCCGAACCAAGTTCTGGCAGGCGACTCGTAATTTCTTGAACGATAAGGGTTTTTTGGAAATAAACGTTCCAGTACTCGAACACACCACTGGCGGTGCCGATGCGAACCCATTTGTTACTCACATGGATGCACTCAACCAAGATTTCTTCCTTCGCATTAGCCACGAGCTTCCGTTGAAGCGCCTTCTTGGTGCTGGTTTCGAAAAGGTTTATGATATCGGTGCCCGTTTCCGCAATGAAAATTATTCTGACGAACACCTTCCAGAGCACGTCGCTATGGAATGGTACTGGGCATACGCCAACTGGCAAGACGGTATGAAGTTTATGGAAGAAATGTATAAAAATATTCTTCAAGAAACATTCGGTACTTTAGAGTTCGACCTTAACGGCAAGCACATCAACATGGCGGGTGAGTGGGAAATCTGGGATTACGCGACAGTTATTCGCGACCGCTACAACATTGATGTCTACGAAAGTTCACTTGAAGACGTCAAACAAGCTTTGATCGATAACAAACTTGAGGTAGAGCAAACCGAAAACCGCGCTCGCGGTATCGACAAGCTATGGAAAAACATCCGTAAAGATGTTGCTGGACCAGTTTGGCTTATTAACACACCGGCGTTCATTTCGCCGCTATCCAAAGCCGACCCTAACGACCCCCGTGTCGTACAACGCTTCCAGCCAATCATTGCCGGCTCTGAACTTGGCAACGGCTTCTCTGAGCTAAATGACCCAGTCGATCAGCTAAACCGTTTCGTTGAACAACAACAAATGCGCGACGCCGGCGACGACGAAGCGATGATGCTTGATATCGATTACGTCGAAATGCTGGAATACGGCATGCCACCAGCCTGCGGCTGGGGCTTCAGCGAACGCGTCTTCTGGATCTTCGAAGGCGTCACTGCTAGGGAAGGGGTACCATTTCCTCAGCTCCGCCAAGAGTATGATGAAACGACTAAGGCGCTTTATCCTCAGGTTAACTTTGAAGAAGAAGCTTCCGAAGAAGAGTAGCTCTTCGTTCGAACTACAAAAGTACCTCATATTTTACGGCACCTCCGCACGAAATTTGTGTTATCAAACACAAATTGAGTCAGGACAGTGCCGTAAAATGAAGGGTTATTTTTCAATTCGAACGCAAACTGTTATTTTGGTTGTTGACAGAATATAGTACTATGTATAACATAGAACTATGACACACCAAGATATTCCACATGGTGAACAAAATTTAAATAAAAGGCATATATGAGAAGAATTGATGTAATCCGACGCGCAGGCCGTAGCTTGTCGCAAGCTAAAGTACGAACACTCCTAACAAGCCTTGCTATTGCAGTGGGTGCTTTTACTATCTCTTTGGCACTCGCGGCTGGTGCTGGTGGGCGAGCGTACGTTAACCAAATGGTGAACACGAGTGGCGACGCAAAGAGTATATCTGTGTATGCACCAATGGAAGACGAAAAACAGTCAGCGCAGCTGTTGCCAGAGTATGGCGTGGTAGCTGACGATGCGGCAACTATCGGTGTGCTCACAAAGAAAAACCTCGTTGATTTACGAGCTATAGCCGGTGTTGAAACGGTAACGCCGCGGATCGGCTTTGAAACTCAGTACGTTGTAACTCCAGCAGGCAAGAAGCTTGTTGCGCAGGCAGATGTAAAGATTGATCAGACCGAGCTCATCTATGCTGCTGGCACTCTCGATAATTTTTCAGTCAAAGAAGGCCAAATTGTTATCCCGGAAACATACGTACAACAGTTTGGTATTAAGGATGCCGCCAGTGCGATTGGGAAAAAAATCACGCTTCATGTCGTACGCGATAACCCTGCTGGTGGCCAAGAGGCAACAGACAAGACGCTGACGATCGCAGCTGTTGACCGCGCCTCGGACACGGCAATTTACTATCAGCCAACACTGCGAATTTCTCCGGCAGATGGTGAATCACTCTATAACTTTATAAATGCATATTCGGCCACTAAAGATACCTATTACGGTGCAACAGTACAAGTGAAGAGCGGATATGACGTGAATGACGTCAAAACCGCCCTAGAGGCAAAAAAGTATCAAGCGTATTCATTGCAGGACGACCG
>Ga0247810_10000721_pt1 | contig 28716 bp, 24 predicted proteins | sample UWRJL119311C1_FD_179918 | JGI IMG/M metagenome (GOLD analysis project Ga0247810, IMG submission 179918) | Plant litter microbial communities from Arlington Agricultural Research Station in Wisconsin, United States - UWRJ-L119-311C-1 | ecosystem: Environmental > Terrestrial > Plant litter >... | reverse complement strand
GCAATATTGTAATATTACGTGGATGGAATCCCAGGCCACGAGAGCGTTCCAGGTCGTTTTGAATGATCTTTGGTGTTTGGCTTTTCTTTTTTTGATTGGGACGGTTCATTCGGACCCAGACCCTTCAACAGTTTAGATCTTTTGTTTTCTTTTGCTTCTTTTGTGGTTCAAAATCAGAAAAATGTCGAACTGGCTGGAAAGAACAGAGCTTATTTTAGGAAAAACGGAAATGGAACGACTGGCTTCGGCCCACGTAATGATCGTCGGACTGGGAGGAATAGGCTCTTTTGCCGGGGAGTTCATTGCACGTTCGGGAGTCGGTACAATTACACTGATCGACGGCGACGTGTTCGATCCCAGCAATAAAAACCGCCAGCTTACAGCGCTCGATTCGACCATCGGGAAAAATAAAGCAGTTGTTTTAGCCGAACGGATCCGCGATATCAACCCGGATGCTCAGCTGAATGTCATCGAAGAATTCGTGCTTCCGGAACGCGTCTGGGAGATCATTAAAGAACACCAGCCGGATTACATCATGGATTGCATCGACAGCGTGACTCCAAAGCTCGAATGGATCATCGCCGCGAAAAGACTGAAAGTAAAGATCATTTCGAGTCTTGGAGCCGGCGGTAAAACAGATCCTTCGCGGGTGCAGGTGGTGAACCTTCACCAGAGCTACAATTGCCAGCTGGGACAGCATCTGAAAAAGCGGCTTAAAAAGAAGAACATCGACTACAAATCGATTCGTTGCGTCTTCTCTTCCCAGCTTCAGCTGAAAGATTCCCTTAAAATGACCGACGGAACGAATTTCAAACGCTCGTTCTACGGAACGGTGAGCTATATGCCGGCTCTCTTCGGGTTGATGGCCGCAGCAGATGTGATCCGCTACCTGACCGAAAACGAGCGGAAGTCAAAAACAGGAGAAGTCCCGTCTTAATTAATTCGGAAAGGTATTTACTTCACTCATTGCCGAAGTTTTCATGAGATCATTTCGATGATTCACAGCTGGAAAATCACCCCTCGTTAGTGGCTTTTTAACGAATATTCACAAATTTCCGCCGTTCAGCCTGTTTTGTGATTGATCATGTAATATTAAGGCTATATTAGCACCGCAGAAGAGATATGACTATGAAAAGAACCAAATTTTCAGCGATCTTAGCTTCAGCACTTCTTCTTTTTTCCAGCTGCGGTGATGGCCTGAGCCCTTCCTCTAACAAGGATCAGCCCATTATCTCCGGTAACGTGTCAATCGAAGATGCGCATTCGTTCTCGAATACAAATGAGATACGAACGAAGCATATTGATTTAGAACTGGACGTAAATTTTGAGAATAAAACCATCTATGGCGTAGCCCGTCATACCATGGAACGCCTTACGGATACCGATACTGCTGTTTTCGATATCAACGGCCCGGAAATTCAGAAGATCACACTGGGCAAAAAAGGAACGGAAACCGAAACCGACTTCATCATCGGAGCTAAGAAAAACTTTATCGGTCAGCCGCTGAGCGTGAAAATCGCCCCGGACACCAAATACATCAACATTTATTACAAAACGACCGACGATGCGGGAGCGCTCGACTGGCTCGATCCTTCGCTGACGGCAGGTAAAAAGTCGCCTTATCTTTATACACAGGGACAAGCCGTTCTCACGCGCACCTGGATCCCTGTGCAGGGAACGCCGGCCAATCGTATTACTTATACAGCTGATGTTACCGTTCCGAAAGACCTGATGGCCATCATGAGCGCATCCAATCCGAAAGTTAAATCGCCGGACGGGAAGTACCATTTCGAAATGAAGCAGCCGATCCCGGTGTATCTCATCGCGCTGGCGGTTGGAAACCTGGAATACAAATCGCTTGGAAAGAACTGCGGGGTTTACTCCGAACCGGAAATGATCAAAGACGTAGCCTGGGAATTTGCCGATCTGAGCAAAATGATCAAAGCTGCTGAAAGCCTTTACGGACCTTATAAATGGGAACAATATGATGTTGTTGTGCTGCCTTACTCCTTCCCGTTCGGCGGAATGGAAAATCCGAGACTGACCTTTGCCAACCCGACGCTGATCGCAGGCGACAGAAGCGCGGTTTCCGTTATTGCCCACGAGCTGGCGCATTCCTGGTCGGGGAATCTCGTAACGAATGCAACATGGGATGATTTCTGGCTGAACGAAGGCTTCACGGTTTACTTCGAGAACAGGATCATGGAAAAAATGTATGGCAAGGAAACAGCCGACATGCTAGCCCTGATCGAGTTCCAGGAACTGGAAAAAGAAGTTGCTCAATTCATGAAGGAAGGGAAATCGGAAGATACCCACCTGAAATTAGGACTGAACGGCAGAAATCCGGATGACGGGATGACTTCCATCGCTTACACGAAAGGAGCATTCTTCCTGAAAACACTTGAGAAGAAAGTGGGCCGTGTGAAATTTGACAAGTTTCTGAAAGGTTATTTCAACGATCACCAGTTCCGAACGCTTACAACGGAGCAATTCCGCAAATACCTGATCAGCGAGCTGCTCGTTCCGAACAAGATGGATTTCAACACCGACGAATGGCTTTACGGTGATGGTATTCCATCCAATTGCGTGAAGATCGTTTCTCCGCGTTTTGAGAAGATCCAGCTGCTGGCAGACAAATTTGCTGCGGGCGAAGACATTTTCAAAGCTCCGCCAAAGAAAAAAGGCAAGAAACGCGAGCCTGCACTTGCAAGAGATCAGTATACGCCGCAGGAATGGCAGGCGTTTATCCGTCAGCTACCGGCGAAGTCAGATCCGGCAAAACTGGCACTACTCGATCAGAAGCTCAGCTTTAAATCGTGGGGCAATGCCGAAGTGGCTACCGAATGGTACGTTCTCGGGATCAATTCCGGGTACAAAGCGATTCGCCCGCACATGAAAACATTCCTGATGCGCACCGGACGACGGAAATTCCTCCTTCCGATCTACACTGCCCTGAAGGGAAGCAGCGACGATTTGAAATGGGGACTGGAAATTTATGCAGAAGCCCGCAGTAACTATCACCCGGTAGCAGTAGCAACGATAGACGAGCTGCTGAATTACAAACCGGGTAAGACGAAAACGACAGCCGTTAAATAAATGGATTTTGAATGTTTGATTTTGAATTAAGAGATTAGCTAAGAAAGTTAATGCCTCCAGACATTCTCAAAACGAGTTAAATACAATTATATCAATCAGGCCCGGGATGCATTCCGGGCTTGTTTTGTTAATGGATATTCTCTGTATGTGTTTTGCGGTCCATTCTTAATTTCCGGACTATGAAAGTGAATGCATCTGCAACAAAGTGAAATCACATAACCAAAAAGTGAATGATCAGCCCGGAATACCTGAAACAAAAAGCCCCAGCGATAAACGCCGGGGCTCCAATTCAATTTAAAACTGTTTTACTGTTTGATCTCTTCGATCTTTACTTTTGCTATTCCAGCTCCGTAAAAGTTCAGCTTTTTTGCTCCTGCAGCGCTGAGATCGACAATGTGCGCCGATTTTCCCATGCGGTCGGTTACTTTCACAACAACCACCGAATCATTGGAAAGATTGGTGATTCTTAAAAGCGTACCGAATTTCAGTGAGCGATGTGCCGCAGTTAAGCTGTCTTTGTGGTAAACTGCTCCGGAAGATGTTCTTCGTCCGTGAAATTTACCTGCGTAATAGCTGGCGTTTCCTGTTTTTTTGTAACCTCCGTCAACGACTTTGTACGTATTTTCAACCTCGAGGCTGTCTCCGAATCCCGGAGAAACTGTTAGTGCCTGAGAGAAATTTGCCGTGCTAAATCCGGCTCTTGTAGCTGGAAGGAACTCTCCTGCGAGTGCCGCGCTGCAAATGACCAGTGCGAAGGCAATCCATTGTATGTTCTTCATAATCTTCAATTAAGGACGGCTAAGATAGGCCCTAATCGCCTGAAAAGACCCGTCGTTTACAATTCATTAACAAATAAAATCCCGCTTCGTTACACAAAACAAAGCGGGATTCTTACTGATAGCGGTACTTCAGGTCATAATACCTGCCGGTAGTATTTTCTGTCTGAATTTCGATCGAAGTGGTGAAAAAAAAGCGGTAAATTTCATTTTTACCTTCCTAAAAAGGCAATTAATCAGAACATTTACTGCTCGGATCAAGTACCCGAAAAGCTTTCACAAGGTCGCGGACCTTCGTTTTTTTATTCGTCATTCCATTATGTAACCGTTCCGTTTTTATATTTGCCGCATGCAAAAACAGGAATTCGTTCAGTCAAACAGCGGGCTTCAGCCAAAAGGAATAGCCAACACCATTCAATTACTGGAAACCGGAGCTACCGTTCCTTTTATTTCCCGCTACCGGAAAGAAGCTACCGGCGGGCTGGATGAAGTAGAAATCGCAACGATCCGCGACCTGGCTAAGAAACACGATGAGCTCATCTCTCGGCAGCAGACCATTCTTTCGGCTATCGAAGAGCAGGGAAAAATGACTCCCGAGCTCAAAGCAAAGATCACCGGCTGTTTTGAAAGCAATATACTGGAAGATCTTTACCTTCCTTACAAACAGAAACGCCTTACGAAAGGTGAGAAAGCGCGCAAGCTTGGACTCGAACCACTGGCAAAGATGATCATGTCACAGCGTGGCGGCGATCCTTCGCAAATGGCCGAGCGTTTCGTGAAAGGCGAAGTATACGACGAAGACATGGCGCTCCAGGGTGCCTGCGACATTATTGCGGAATGGATCAACGAAAATCCGGCGGGAAGAGCGCGCATACGTACCTTGTTCCAGCGAAAAGCCATGCTGCAGTCGAAGCTCATGAAAGGAAAAGAAGAAGCCGGAGCCAAATACCGCGATTATTTCGATTTTTCAGAACCCTTGTACCGTTCCGCTTCTCACCGTTTCCTGGCTTTGTTCAGGGCCGAGCGCGAAGGCATTCTCTCGCTGAAAGCACAACCGGCCAAAGAAGACGCGATGGAGCAGCTTGAACGGTTTTTCGTAAAAGGCAACGACGCCTGTGCAGACCTGGTAACCGATGCCTGTAAGGACGGCTACACACGTCTGATGTGCCCGTCACTTGAAAACGAAGTGCTGAACGAAGCGAAGGAAAAAGCCGACAAAGAAGCGATCAAGGTATTTTCGACCAACCTGCGACAATTATTGCTTGCTCCACCGGTAGGAACGAAACGAACACTGGCCATAGATCCGGGATTCAGAACGGGCTGTAAAGTCGTTTGCCTCGATGAATCGGGAAACCTGCTTACCAACGCCACTATTTACCCGCACGCTCCGCAAAACGAGACCGACAAAGCAATGGCAAAGATCGCACAGCTTGTGCAGGCTTATAAAATGGAAGCTATCGCGATTGGCGACGGAACCGCAGGACGTGAAACAGAAACCTTTATCAAGCGCATTCGTTTCGACCGCGACCTGGATGTATATGTCGTTCGCGAAGACGGCGCTTCGATCTATTCCGCCAGTCCGATCGCGCGAAAAGAATTCCCGGATTACGACGTAACCGTTCGCGGAGCCGTTTCTATCGGGCGAAGATTGATGGACCCGCTGGCAGAGCTGGTGAAGATCGATCCGAAATCGGTCGGAGTTGGACAATACCAGCATGAAGTGAACCAGTCGCAGCTGAAAGACGCACTCGACGATGTGATCGTTTCCTGTGTGAATGCCGTCGGCGTGGATCTGAACACCGCTTCCCCCTATTTGCTAGCTTATGTTTCCGGGTTAGGTCCGGCGCTGGCAGAAAACATTGTTGCTTACCGGACTGAAAATGGAGGAATACGTTCGCGCGAAGAGCTGAAAAAGGTAAAACGACTGGGCGATAAAGCTTACGAGCAGGCTGCAGGATTCTTACGTGTGAGAAACGGCGCAAATCCGCTGGATAATTCGGCCGTTCACCCGGAGAGCTACAAAACCGTGCTCACCATGGCCAAAAAGGCAAAGCTTCCCGTTGAAGAGCTGATCGGCAACGAAGCGGTGCTGAAAACCATACAGAAAAACGATTTCCCGGAGATTGACGCTTATACGTTCGACGATATCATTAAGGAGCTGAAAAAACCGGGACGCGACCCGAGAAAGCAAGCAAAAGTACTGGAATTCGACAGCCGCATCCGCACGATGGACGATCTGAAAGTAGGCATGACGCTCACCGGGATCGTAACCAACGTAACGGCTTTCGGAGCTTTCGTGAATATCGGGATCAAGGAAAACGGCCTTATTCACAAATCGAACCTGGCGAATGAATACGTCGAAGATCCTTCCAAATACATTTCACTGCACGAGCACGTGGATGTGCAGGTCGTTGAGATCGACATTCCCCGCAAGCGTGTCGGATTAAAGCGTTTTGTATAAAGGAACCGGCTGCAATTCATACCTTCACCTTCAAAAATGCTTATGCGCTACCTGTTTTTTATCCCAGTTTTCCTCTTGTTTGCCGGCTGCACCAGTTCCGACAGTAATCGTATACAGGGAAACTGGAACTTTTACCGTTCGCTCGATACAAAAGGCAAGCTGGTTTATTCAACCGATCCCGCTGAAAAAGAAGCTGCGGTGATACGCATGATGAAGACATTCGGGCAGGATCCGGCAAAACAGCAGAATGTGCAGCGCATGATGACCAACCTGGACAATACACTGGGGAAGCTCTCATTCGAATTTGAAGGAACGAAATCGCAGATGCTGGAAAACGGCACGAACACCACGGGCAATTACTCCGACTTCCTGGTGGACCAGAAAAACAAAACGCTCATCATGACCGATTCCAAAGGACTGGAGCTGATCTATACATATAAGCTAATCGACGATACGCTCACACTGATCTCCGGTGAAACGATCTGGGTATTTCTGCGTGAATAGAAATTAGCACTATCGAAACTCCAACCGGAATAACTGGAATTCAGCCTACTGAAAATGGCGTCCAGTTGGTAAACTTCGTTAACAAACGGGCATTGTTCAGAACTTTACGCAGTTAGCCCGGAAAAAGCCCGACTGCTTTTTTATCTTTACCCCTTTAAATTAATTATATGCGATATTTACTGGTATTACCCCTTGTACTAATGTTTTTGGCAGGATGCTCTAAGAGCGACCGCGAAACGATTAACGGAACATGGACTTTCTACGAACTGAAAGGTCCTGACGGAAAAATGATGTATTCTGCCGACAAAGCAGAGCAGAAAAAAATCACTGACGAGACTGTGAAAGAGCAGCTTCCAATGATGGCTGCAGCAGGATACGACGAAGCGAAGTTCCGCGATATGATCGCAAAACAATTTACTGCTATCGGTAAAACGACGTTCACATTCGACGAAAAAGGAACAGTTAAAACAGGTGGAGCACCAAATGCTGAAAAAGCACCTGAGTCCAAATTCACACTGGATGAGAAGAAAAAAACAATCACGATCAAAGCGAAAGAAGGCGAAGAGTTGAAATACACTTACACTTTCAAAGATGACAAGCTTACAATGAAAGGTGCTCAGGAAGAGTTCATCCTTCAGAAAAAATAAGAACAACCGTTCTAAAGACAAAAGCCTTTTCTGCTCCGGTGGAAAAGGCTTTTTCGTGTCCGCCGTTTTTCTTACATTCGCTTAACTCAAAACCAGCATCATGCGTTACTTTGCCATTTTAAGTGTTCTCTTCCTTTTCTCTTTTACAAAATCAGCCTCCGACAAGAAGCTGATCCTGGGAGCGTGGTCCTTGTATGAGCTGAAAGACGCTGACGGAAATCTAACCTATTCCGCTAATGAAACTGAGCAAAAACGAATTACTGATAAAACGGTAGAGGGCGAACGTTTAAGAATGGAAGAAGCTGGTTACGACGAAGCTACCTTACGCGAAATGATAGCTAAACAATGCGAAGCCATCAGTCAAACGACCCTGGTATTCGATGAAAAAGGAACTGCAAAGACTTCAGGGAGTCCATCCGGTATAACAACTGAATCCGGCTACTCACTCGATGAAAAGAATAAAGTGCTGAAAATGATTTCCAAAGAAGGCGCAGAAGTAAGCTATACTTATGTTTTCATAGAGGACAAGCTCGTTATGAAGAGTCTAAAAGAAGAGATTACTCTTCAGAAGAAAAAATAAGAACTGTCCTTTTTCATTCCTACTCCTTCCCGTACTGGATATAAATCCCGTCTTTCATTGCCGTCCATTTGCATGCTTTCTGCTCAGCGACCTTCATGGCATCATTTGTCCAGCTGTTGCAGGTGTAAGTGAGTCCGTAGGATCGTTTTCCCTCAAAGAAATAATCGTTTTTGCCGTAAGGATGCTCTTTGATCCTGACGTAAGCTTTTCCGTAGCCCGCAAAGCTTCCTTTGAGAAATCCGGCCAGTTTCACATACTGTCTTTCGGAAAGCCGGAGCGTGATCACATTTTTCGAAGTCGTATCCGGAACAGTTGTGTGAACGATGTGCATGGCCGAAACCCCCAGGTGAAAAGCAGCTCCGAAAGCCGTGCCGAATGTGAGATCGCTCCAGTCTTTCGTATTCAGGAAAAACTGTTTATTTCCCCACCCGAAGGCAAGCCTTGTTCGCAGGGAATCTTTTGCCAGCTCTTCTGTCAGTGAGAGTTCCTTTCCCCAATCGATGACGTTATTCCTTATCGGGACAACAATATCCGTGTGAACACCATTGGAGGTAATGTAAACCGTAACTGCTAATGGCTCATTGGTTGTCCGACTTCCATTCACCGTCCATCGCGAAAGCACCACCATAAACAACCAGTAAACCAGCAGAAATGCCAGGAAACATTCGAAGAAGATCCGAATTCCCCTGAAGCTGTATTTGGCAGATGCCTGGATGTGCTTTTTCATTTCGGACTAAAATAGTTTTTTCGCAGAGATTAACCGGTATTTCGGAGAGATCACGGTTTCTCATTCCGGAAACTCTATAAAAGGCCAAAATTACTTTGCCAGGAAGAAATACACCCGTTAAAACAACTTAGTTTAACTAATTCGACCGCTGTTAATTATAGCCAATAAACGTTAATTCTGGATGCTGCCACGCAACGATTGCCCTTAACTTAATCCTCCAACACAAACACACACTTATGAAAACAGCTTTACGATCACTCGTCGTAACAGGCATGCTCTGTTCGGCCGGTAACTTCTATGCGCAGGAGTTCTCAAAACAACCCGTTTCCGGAGAACCTTATGCACTTACCAAAACCTACAAGCTCCGGAATCAGCAAAAGGTGCAGGAAGCATTTCAATCACTAAAAACAGTTTACACACTGGATTTCTCGAATGCTACGGCTAAATCGGTCAACGCGCAGGTTGCGGAAAATGCCGCGAAAATGGTTAGCAAAGCCGGTTATGTTCAGTACAGCAATGCTTCGGCTATTTCTTCTTTGCTCACCCAGCAGCCCGAAGTACTCAGTGTAAAGCTGCCGTTTGAAGGAGAAGTGCTTATTGCCGACCTGGTGAAAGCCGATCTTTTCGGTGAAGACTTTAAGGTAAGCTCCAACGATCCGTCGAAAGTCGAAGGCATTCAAACGGGAGTGTATTACCAGGGAACGATCCGCGGGAAAAACGCTGTTGTGACTTTCAGCTTCTTCCGGGACGAGTTCTCGGCACTGATCATGACTGACGAAGCTTCCAGCAGTATTATCGAAGCGGGATTTGTCAGAACTTCCGATAACACCAGCGGAACGCACATTGTTTATACAGACGACGATCTCGTAGCTGAGCTCAGTCATCCCTGCATGTCCGAATCGACCGAACAGTACCGGATCGCGATGGAACAGCTGGCCGGAAAACCAATTGCTGCAGGAAGCGAAAAAGCGCTGGTCAAATGCGTGACCTATTTCTGGGAAACGTCCTACAACATGTACCAGTCGTTCGGAACAACAACCGCCGTTACGAATTACATGACAACGATCTTTAATAATTTCCAGCTCATTTACAACAACGAAAATGTAGGCTCAAAGCTCAACCAGCTATATATCTGGACCAGCGCCGATTCCTATGCCAATGACCTGAACACCTTCTCCGCCAACCGCACCGGGTTCGGGGCAAATCTGGCAACTTTATTCTCGACCACAGGCGGCGGAGGCGTTGCATGGCTTGATGTTGTCTGCGGAAGCTCCGAATACTACAAGCACGGATTCTGCGGATCAGTTGGCGGAACTGTTCCTGCTGTTCCCAACTACAGCTGGCCGGTCAACGTTTCGACCCACGAAGTTGGTCACAATCTCGGTTCACCACATACACATGCGTGCACGTGGACTGGCGGAGCAATTGACGGCTGCGGACCAACTGCGGGCTACAATGAAGGCTGTACGGCAGCTTTGCCATCCGGCGGAGGAACGATCATGAGCTACTGCCACCTGGTGAGCGGTGTGGGGATCAATTTCAACAACGGTTTCGGAACCCAGCCCGGGAACCTTATCCGGTCCAGGATTAACAGCTGCATCACGCTGACCTGCGAGACCAATGGCGGCGGAACGACCTGCGCTTCGGCTTTCGAACCGAACGAAACACAGGCAGCAGCACCGGCCATTACTTCCGGCACAACGAATTCGGCAGCTATTTCAACTTCGACCGATATCGATTACTACAAGATCACAACAAGCGGTGTAACCAACAACACGTTCGAGCTGGTAGGACCTTCAGGCGTGGATTACGATATGACGATCTATAACGGAGCCGGAACACAGATCGGAGCAGGAACCAGCGGAACAGCTACGGAAACCGTTTCCCTGGGAAGCCAGGCGGCCGGGACCTATTACATCAAAGTTTACGGATACAGCGGTGCGAACAGCGCAACCTGTTATACCATCAAAGCAACGGCTGTGGGTGCATCATGTGCCACTTCCTTCGAACCGAACGAAACACAGGCAGCAGCGGCAACCATTTCCTACGGATCCACGAATACCGCAGCTATTTCCACTTCGACCGACATCGATTACTTCAAAGTCGTTACAAGTGCCACGGCTAATAACACTTACAGCCTTGTTGGTCCGTCGGGAGTCGATTACGACATGACGATCTACAACAGCTCTGGAACACAGATCGGATCGGGAACCAGCGGAACAGCTACGGAAACCGTAACCATTAACAGCCAGGCTGCCGGAACTTACTTCATTAAGATTTTCGGATACAACGGTGCCAACAGTGCAAGCTGCTATACGATCAGGGTGGCCGCTTCGGGATCGAGCATCGCAGCAACAGCAGTCGAAGAAGAAACGATCAACGTGTATCCGAATCCGACGACTGATCGTGTTTACCTGGGCGGAAACTATTCAGGAAACGTGATCAATCAATTAGGACAAACCGTGATGACCTTCAACGGAGCCGAATTATCGCTGAAAGCATTGCAATCCGGAGTTTATATGCTGAAGATAGACGGCTACTCCAAACTCTATCGCATTGTCAAAGAATAACCCACCGATTTCTATTCACTGAGAAGCGCCCTGTTAACCACGGGGCGTTTTTTTTAATCTAATTGTAACAGTGGCGGCCCTAATCGGTAGACTCCACTGTTCTGAAACGTTTCCCCAGTAACTGCTTTATCTGGAATCAACTTAACCAATGTATACAACTGCATGAGTTTTTGGAAAATTATCTCCAGTTCCAACGGCTCTCCGTTAGATCCGTACACATAAAATGTTTCTTTTTTTCCATTGTGCTCTATTACAAGATTATAATCCGGCTGATCTGTAATTCCAGCTTCATACTTAGCTTTCATTATATTAATGGGAAGATTTCTAACAGATTGTACAATATTGTCATATAGTTGTTTACTTAGCTTCGCATTGAATCCACCTTCAACATCTGTAAAAGCTTGTCCCAAAAAACGGAAATTACCTATCGAATCGATATCAAGTGTCATGGCAGGACAAGTACCGTAGCATACAGAACTGCTGAAAGTGATTTTTGAAGGAACTATGTTATTTTTTTTCTTTATTCTGGTATATACAATTGTATCCGGCGGATCATGCTTTTCAGCATTATCATCATATAAACGGATAGTACGCAAAGTGGTCGCATTTAACTCCAAAATACGTAAAGGAATCATTTCGCCTTTCACAGGGACATTCTTATCATTTCTTGTAAGAAACAACGTGTCGAAATGAATTCTGAAATGCGAAAAATCAGTATAAATACCACCACAGAACGAATCCTGAATTATGAAAGCATAGTTCTGTTTTTCTTTTTTACCGTCGTTCTCAAACTCATATTCACCCAGCCAATCACCTTGAATAGCTTTGAAGTATTCTGCCGATCTATCGATAGGCTGTTCACTTTTGCACGATTGTAAGAGTACTGCGATAACCGGAATCAACATCATAACTTTTTTCATAGGTCAATAATTATGCATTTGGTTCAAAGATCGTTGCAAATTCGAAGAAAACGATAGGATAGGAGAAAATACCCATTGAGAAACGAATTGTTATCCTCCCCCTCAATCCCCCTCCAAAGAGGGGAGAACGATTTCCCCGTAAAATCACTAACTTTACCGACTTAAATAAAAAGCACAGAACAACATGGAAATTCCAAAAACGTATGATCCCGTTTCCGCTGAAGAGCGTTGGTACAGCCATTGGATGGCTAAGGGTTACTTTCATTCCGAACCAGATGATCGTGAGCCGTTTACCGTCGTCATTCCTCCGCCGAACGTAACAGGCGTTTTACACATGGGACACATGCTCAACAATACTATCCAGGACGTTTTGGTTCGCAAGGCGCGTATGGAAGGTAAAAATGCATGCTGGGTTCCGGGAACTGACCACGCTTCCATTGCTACGGAGGCGAAAGTTGTGCAGAAGCTTCGTGCGGAAGGCATCAAGAAATCCGACCTTACACGCGAGGAATTCCTGGGCCATGCTTTCGACTGGAAAGACAAATACGGAGGTGTGATCCTTCAGCAGCTGAAAAAGCTCGGCGCTTCCTGCGACTGGGAACGTACGTCGTTTACAATGGACCCGGAATATTCGAAGTCCGTTATTCACGTGTTCATGGACCTTTTCCAGAAAGGCAAGATCTATCGCGGCGTTCGTATGATCAACTGGGATCCCGAAGCACGCACGGCACTTTCCGATGAAGAAGTACTTTACAAGGAAGTGAACTCGAAGCTGTTCCACGTTCGCTATAAAATAGCCGGTTCGGATGATCAGTGGCTGACGATCGCGACGACACGCCCGGAAACCATTCTCGGTGATTCTGCGATCTGCGTTCACCCGGACGATCCGCGCTACAAGCATCTGCAGGGCAAACACGCTATCGTTCCTATTGCCAACAGGACCATCCCGATCATCGCGGATGAATACGTTGAAATGGAATTCGGTACGGGATGCCTGAAAGTAACGCCGGCTCACGATGTGAATGATTACGAGCTCGGGAAAAAGTACGACCTGGAAACGATCGATATTTTCCACGATAACGGAATACTGAACGAAAACGGTCTTCACTACGAAGGAAAAGACCGTTTCGACGTACGAAAAGAGATCGCAAAAGAACTGGACGATAAAGGTTACCTCGTAAAAGTGGAAGACCACATCAATAAAGTTGGCTTCTCCGAACGGACCGATTGTGTGATCGAGCCCCGCTTGTCATTGCAGTGGTTCGTTGATATGAAACAGCTGGCGGCCCCGGCACTGGAAAACGTTATGAACGGAAATATCCAGTTCTACCCGGACAAGCTCAAAAATACTTACCGTCACTGGATGGAGAATGTGAAAGACTGGTGTATTTCGCGCCAGTTGTGGTGGGGGCACCAGATCCCTGCTTATTTCTACGGTTCCGGTCCGGAGGATTTCGTTGTTGCCAGATCGATCGAAGAAGCGCTTCCGGCAGCACAGTTGAAATCGGGGAATAACAACCTGGCGATTTCCGACCTGAAACAGGACGAAGACGTACTCGATACCTGGTTCTCTTCCTGGCTCTGGCCTATTTCCGTGTTTAACGGATTGACGCAGCCGGGGAACGACGAGATCAAGTACTATTATCCGACGAATGACCTGGTAACTGCTCCGGAGATCATGTTCTTCTGGGTGGCGCGTATGATTATTGCCGGTTACGAGTACCTGGGCGATCTGCCGTTTAAAAATGTTTATTACACTGGAATCGTTCGGGATAAGCTCGGCCGTAAAATGTCGAAATCACTTGGCAACTCGCCCGATCCGATAGAGCTGATCGAGAAATACGGTGCCGATGGCGTTCGTATGGGAATCCTGATCTCTTCGCCTGCAGGGAACGATCTTCCGTTCGACAGCAGCCAGTGCGAGCAGGGACGAAATTTCACCAATAAAGTGTGGAATGCTTTCCGACTGGTAAAATCCTGGGAAGTTCGCACGATCGAGCAGCCGAAAGCTTCGCAAAAAGCGATCGAATGGTTCGAGGAGCGCTTCAATGCAGAACTGGCAACCATTTCCGACCTGATGGGCAAATTCAGGATCAGCGAGGCCCTGATGGCGATCTACAAGCTTGTGTGGGATGATTTCTGCTCCTGGTACCTTGAAATGATCAAGCCCGGATATGAGCAGCCGATCGACGCAGCAACACTGGAGAAAACAATTGAGTTCTTCGAATCGCTGTTGTGCATCATGCATCCGTTCATGCCGTTCATTACGGAAGAATTGTGGCATTTGCTCCGCGACCGCGCAGAAGGCGACGACATCATTGTTGCTTCCTGGCCGAAAGTACGCGAATCGAACCCGGCCGTGCTGAACCAGTTCACGATCGCCGAAGAGGTTATTACGAATATCCGCAACGTGCGCAAGCAGCACAACATTGCCAATAAAGTGCGCATCGACCTGTTTATCAAGAAGAACACGGAGATCGATACGGCCTTTGATTCGGTGATCATCAAGATGGGGAATCTTTCCCAGCTCGAGTACACTGCCGACAAGCCTTCCAACGCGAATTCATTCCTGGTGGAATCGAACGAATACTTTATCCCGTTCGGGGATACCATCGATGTGGAAGCGGAAAAAGCGAAGATCGAAGAAGAGCTCGGTTATACGAAAGGCTTCCTGACAAGCGTTCAGAAGAAACTGCAGAATGATAAATTCGTTGCCGGTGCGCCTGAGCAGGTGCTTGCCAACGAGCGCAAGAAAGAAGCGGATGCTGTTCAGAAGATCGCCGTACTGGAAGAAAAGCTTGCAGGATTGAATTGATTGATGACCTCCCGCAGATTGTGCGGATTTATTATAAACGCCATTTCGAAAGGAGTGGCGTTTTTTTTTGACCGCATCCGCCAGCGGTCGGACGCGGTAGGAACATAGGTGTTGTTACCATTGGCTGATACGTCCGTAATTTCTCACCACAAAGGAGCAAAGAAGACCAGGACATTTATACCCGGCAAAGAAAGTAAAGGAATCCGCTATTAAACGACGATCTGAGTATACTACCTTGCCGGCAAAGCCGGAAAGTAATCACCTTTGCTTTCTTTTCGTAAATCCAGTACATATGAGATCTTTGCTACTTTGTGGTTAATCCGCCTCGTTCAAAACAGCCTGGGCTTTCCTCTATGTTTTCTATGTCGCTATGTGGTTAAACCCTTTCCAGTACTTCCGTGAAAGCATGTTCAAAAGTCGAAAGTTTGGAATCTCTTTCAAGGATTCCTTTCATCTGGTCGAGGATTTCATCGATTTCCTGCATGAGTAATTGCATGTTCCTCGTAAGCTGGGCAGGATTCACCACTACGCTTCGTTTGTTATTCACCATCACAGGATCGAGGACAATGGTCTGGTTGAAAGCAAACATCTGGAGCTGGGTAGCTTTGACGGAGAAATGCGAAAAGGCGCTCATGAATTCCCTGGATGTATTCCATTGTTTCTCATGCGCCGTACAGACTTTTTCAATAGCCCTGTACGACTTTAGCTTTTGCTCCGTTAGTTCCTCTACTCCTACCATCTTTTTTACACTGAGTTTAAAGGTACAACCGAATCACACGTCGAAAGGTTAAAATACTCCGGTCTCTGTTAATTATTCTGAAGGTCTAAACATTTTCCGTTTTTCAATGAGCATTTCCGGCCTGACATAAAAAATAATCCCCGCTTTCGAAACGAAACGGGGATCTGTGCAGGTGTATTTATTTATTTCAGATCAGTTGCCATGATCGGCAATGATGCGCGCGCAGGCATACCTGTGATGAAATTCATCATTTCCGGGCTGAAGAAAGCTTACCAGCCGGTCGAGGCTTTCATTCAGCAATGCATCGATCTCCCGGATCAGGTTCGAAATGCACAACGGAATGCTGGATGCCTCAACAGATGATTCAGTCGTTACCAGGTCGAGCTGCGCCACTTTCGACGCAAATTTTGAAAAAGCGCTGCCAAAACCAGGAGTGGAATTCCACTCTGCATGGATCGGTGTGCAAACGGTTTCAATTTCTTTGTACATTTTCAATTTGTTCTCTGCGTGCATATTCATGGCATCCTGTTTTAAGTGTCCGCAGCGGGTGCGTCTGTCTAAATAACGCAAAACTGCCGGTTAAGTTGGACTGCGAAAGTGCACAAAAACCCGAAACGCCATTTTTACATAGTTAACGGTAGCGGTAAGAATTTAAACGGGAAGCCGGGGAACCGATCCGGTACACCAACAGGTGTGAAGATGGCCCTGGAGAACACGCCGGAGGAGTTGGAGAATGTGCCGGAGAAGCCGGAGAACATGCCGGAGAAGCTGGAGAACATGCCGGAGAAGCCGGAGAACATGCCGGAGAAGCCGGAGAACATGCCGGAGAAGCCGGAGAACATGCCGGAGAAGCTGGAGAACGTGCCGGAGAAGCTGGAGAACGTGCCGGAGAAGCCGGAGAACTTGCCGGAGGAGCTGGAGAACGTGCCGGAGAAGCCGGAGCACATGCCGGAGAAGCTGGAGAACGTGTCGGAGGAGCTGGAGAACGTGCCGGAGAAGCTGGAGCACATGCCGGAGAAGCTGGAGAACGTGCCGGAGAAGCCGGAGAACTTGCCGGAGAAGCCGGAGAACTTGCCGGATAAGCCGGAGTACATGCCGGAGAAGCTGGAGAACGTGCCGGAGAAGCTGGAGCACATGCCGGAGGAGCTGGAGCACATGCCGGAGGAGCTGGAGCACCTGCTGGAGGACTTCAAGGCACTTTCCGTACGGATCCGCCGGCTGGTGGACCGAACCTAGATCGTGCCGGGAGAAAGCCGGAAAAAAGTAACTTTACTTCATGATTGCAAAACTGAAAGTTATCGAGCTGTCGACCGTACTTGCCGGTCCGGCGGTAGGCATGTTCTTCGCGGAGCTGGGAGCAGACGTTCTCAAGATCGAGCATCCTTCCCTGCCCGACGTTACGCGTTCCTGGAAACTCGCTTCGGAAGATCCGCAGGAACCTGTGTCGGCCTATTTTTCTTCGGTCAATTACAGGAAGCGCTACGCAACGCTCGATCTGCTTTCCGAAGAAGGACAACAGGCCATCAGGGAGCTGATCCGGGACTGCGATGTGCTACTGATGAATTTCAAAAAAGGAGACGATTTAAAATTTCACCTGACAACAGACGAAGTTCATGCGCTGAACCCGGCAACCATTATCGGGAAGATCACGGGATTCGGCGACGAAAGCGATCGGGTGGCTTACGACCTTATCCTGCAGGCCGAAACGGGATTCATGTCCATGAACGGAACACCTGGGTCGGGGCCGGTCAAAATGCCAGTCGCACTGATAGACGTACTGGCCGCTCACCACCTGAAAGAAGGATTGCTGGTTGCATTGCTCGAGCGCGAACGAACAGGAAAAGGTGCTGTTGTTTCCGTTTCGCTTTACGATGCAGCTGTAACTTCCCTTGTCAACCAGGCTTCCAATTACCTGATGGAACAGCATATCCCGCAGCGGATCGGCAGTCTTCATCCGAATATTGCGCCTTACGGGGAATTGTTCACTACGCTGGATAACAAGCTCGTGACATTCGCAATCGGCAGCATTGCGCACTTTAAAAAACTCTGCGCTTTTCTTGCCGTTACCGAACTTTCGGAAGACGTGCGTTTTTCCGACAATGTTTCGCGCGTTCAGCACCGGGCCGAATTGTTTACCCTGCTTCAAACGGCCATTGCGTTATACGATGCCGAAAAGCTGAACACCGAAATGCAGCTGCTTAATATCCCAATGGGCATTGTGCGCTCGCTCGACGAAGTATTTTCAGACGAAAGCGCCCGACGATTAATCAGGGAAGAACTCATTGAAGGAAAAGCGACCAAGCGTGTCACTTCCATCGCATTTAAAACACTATGACAACAATACGAACTCCGGGAAATGCGGCTGAATGGGAAGCTTATTATGATCTTCGCTACCGTGTTATGCGCGAGCCGCTGGGCAAAGAGCGCGGATCCGAACGAAACGAAGGCGATGCAACCGGTATTCACTTCGCGCTTTATGAATCGGGGAAATTACTGGCGATCGCGAGACTGGATGAAGTAGATCCGCAGACCTGCCAGGTTCGTTTTGTCGCTGTGGAATCCGATCAGCAGGGAAAAGGAATCGGAAAGCTGATCATGGGTGCTGTCGAGGAAAGAGGAAAAGCAGACGGTTATGAGAAGCTCATCCTTCATGCCAGGAATTATGCGCTGCCGTTTTACGAGAAGCTGGGCTATACTTTAATTGGTCCTTCTTATAAGCTGTTCGATGTGCTGCAGCATTATGAGATGGAGAAGGTTTTTTGATGTTGTGTGTTGGATGATGGATTTCAACTTTCCTTTTTAATTCAACCGCACATTTCGTACCGTCTTCACAACTGTATCTTTAGAGCTGAAAATCAGGATCTGGATGAGCAATCCCAGGACGATCAGCAGTGTAAGACCGAATTGTGAGAAAATAGAAGATTCAGACATGATCGCATCGGATTCGTCGTTCAATTGCTTCCCTACCGCCAGCTGGATCTCAGAAAGCCGGTGCAGATTAACGGAAGCTTTCTCGTGCACTGTTTCCATTTCCGACTTCAGGTCTTCGGCGGGGTAACCGTAGCGGATCCGGTTCACAAAACTGTTCTCCAGTGAATTCAATGAATGCAGGTTGGTTCTAAGCTCCTGCAGGTGAACGGCTTCCTCTTTCGTAAGCTTCGTTTTGGCATACGCGATCATCAGGCCGTCGATCTCGTGATTCTGCTGAGCAATGCTTTTGGACACTTTTTCCGGCTCCACGGAATTGTAGCAGTTATCGGTAACGATCTTCTTTACGTGCAGGTGATTCGACAACTGGTAAATGTAGCCCTCCACCAGCAAACGGTCTTTGTAAACCGAGCTGAAAGAAGTTCCCAGTTCCGATACATGACGCTTTTCAACGAAGTTTTTGATGAGCAAAGTCATGAAAACGACGAGCAGAATACCTGCGATCTTAAATTTATTGCGGATGGTGAAAGCCCATTTCATACGACTGATTTTAGTAGGACCAAGTTACGGAACTTTGATGGGAACCTCATCAATTTGTTGAATTCCCATTTCTAACATGCTTATATCTCCATAGAAGAATCCGAATTCTCGCGCAACAACAACCAGCGATCCTTCATTCGCAATTAGTAATTATATTCGTTGCATGTCTGTTCTTGTCAATAACATCATTTTCATTGTTGCCCTGCTCTTCCTGGGCTTTTTCATCTGGCTTTGGATCAGTTACCGTAAAGTGGCGCATCCGAAGTGGAAATTACCAACGGACGTTTTCCCCGAAGAGTGGAGAAGGATTCTGAATGCAGAAGTTTCTTTTTACGAATCCCTTAACCCGGCGGAAAAAATAAGGTTTGAAACGAAAGTACAGGAGTTTTTACTGAATTGTAAGATAACCGGCGTTGAGACCGATGTGAGCCCGTATGATCAGCTACTGGTTGCGTCGAGCGCCGTGATCCCGATCTTTCGGTTTGATAACTGGAGGTATACCAACATTCGCGAGGTGCTGCTCTACCCTACCACGTTCGATCATAATTTTCAGTTTGAAAATCAGGATGCCGATCGCCGGATCCTGGGAATGGTTGGGAATCACAACATGGAAGGGTTGATGATTTTGTCGAAGGAAGCATTGGAACTGGGGTTTAAGAACGGGACCGACAAACACAATACGGCGATTCACGAATTTGTGCATTTGATCGATAAGTCGGATGGAGTGGTGGACGGAATTCCGCAGTTGCTGCTGGAACGCCAATACGCGATTCCATGGCTGCACATTATGAAAATGGAAATTGAGCGCATTCAAAAAGGGAAGTCGGATATCAATCCTTATGGCGCAACGAACAACGCAGATTTTTTTGCTGTGGCCAGCGAATATTTCTTTGAACGACCTGAATTACTGGAGGAAAAGCATCCCGAATTGTACGGGATCTTAGAGAAGATTTTTGACAAGCGAAAGTTGCAATGACCTGCCTCTTTTCCTGAGAGAGAACTACCGCTTCGCGGTAATTACCAGTATAATCATTAAACAGCTTTTCATCTGATCATTTTGCGCTTCTAATTGTGTCGGCATTTCCGGTAAGGTAAAACGTATAGCATACTATTCGGCTTTTATAAATTTCCCTTTATAGTTGTGATTATCGTTAGATGCAATAGAAAAGAAATAAACCCCATGACTTAGCTTGCCTAATTCACTTGTAATGATCTGGGTATCGCTGATCTTTTTGTAAGCAACAATCTGCCCGGTTGTGGTGTAGATACTGAATTCAATTTCAGCATCCGGAGAAAGACCAGGTAACTGGATGATGAGCTGGTCGGACACCGGATTTGGGAAAACCAGCATTTCTTCATCCGATGGTAAAAGACAAGACGTGTTATCCCAGGAAAGATTTCCCTTGCAATCGGTTTTAGCTACGCAATGATTTCTTCCAAGATTCATGGGAGCTTCCCACCTCATCCTTGTTCCCGTAATTAATACACCGCCATCTGAAGTAACTATTCCTCCCGACTGCATAATGCTGTGAATGCTGCTGTATTGTCCTTCCCATTCAAAGTTCCCTGTAGGATCTATCTTAAAAACGTACAGGTCGAATGTTGTAGCCCCAGCTCCCTGCCCAAATACATAAATGGAATTATCTTCCATAATATAGATTTCCTGCGGATCGATGTAAACTCCCTGCAGGTATTCGGATATAGCAACCTGGTTACCGTTCTCATCCAGCTCGACCAGGAATGTTTTTTCACTTTCGTAATACTCGCTTTCCGCGCAAACCACTACCATGTAATGATTCTCCTTGTAAGGAGCCACGCAATAGGCATTGTTAAAATAATACGGAACAGCCATTTCAAGAGGAACAGGATAGTTGGTCATTTCTTTGCGCCAGAGTTCCTGACCATTGGAATTGGTTTTAATTATAAAGTACTCCATGTAACCGGGAGTAGGAAAATTACTTTCCATCAGGAATACAAATCCGCCGTCTTTATCTGCTTTGCCCTGGAGGATCACGTCGTTTGTTATAGCTCCCTGTTCATTGCTGAAACTAGAAGTCCACAGCACGTCACCGTCCAGATCGAAGCGGATCAATTCGGCGTCCGTAGAAGTTTCTTCCCCTCCGAAACCAGAAGCGAAAACAACAAAGCCATCTGATAACCTACACAAATCACGAACACTGTTATCAAAAAGAACGTGTGTTGTATCACCGTACCTTTTTTCCCAGATCATCTCTCCGTCGTAGGAAAACTTCCAGTTGGTTTTTTTCTTGCGGTCAATCCCCTGATCGGCAGTGTAACCGCTTATAATAACTCCGTCTGAGACATCAATTAACTGGTCGAATCTTGAATGATAATGAGTGTTAAAGAATTTTCTAAAAATCAGGTCACCTGATTTATCTGTCTTTGACAGTAGTGCATCCTCTCCTAAATTATTTGTTTTTGAGACTACTCCACAAAACAGGTATCCATCATGAACTTCTTCACAATCAGAAAAATCCGCTGGTATAGCTAAATTTAAGTCGTGATTGTATTCTTTATAATAGGCAGACTGAGCAGTTGCATACCCGGTTTGCATTATCATCAGTAGAACAATTAAACAGCCTTTTTTCATTTGATTATTTTCGCGCTACCGATTGTTCCGGAAGCTCCTGTAAGGTAAATAACGTATAATCCATTGCTAAAGTTAGTGAAGTCCAGGTTTATTTCATGTTGATCCCGGGAAACGATTTGAGTCATTAATGTCTGGCCTAAAGTATTGATGACTTGTACTTGTTGATCGCCCCCAGATGCCGGGAGGAAAAGGCCAAAAATATTTTCATCTTTCCGGTACACAAACAGTTTTTTAAGCTCCACGTTCTCTTCAAGCCCCACTACATTCGACAGGGAATTGATGCAGCTCACTCTTCCATAAAACATTTCATCGTTGTAACCGGGTGCAAAGCTGTAGGAATTATAGTTATAAGTAGAAGTCCTTACTTTTTCCGCTCCGTTTCTAATCAGGTCACGGACTTCCAGGAAAGTCAGGTTAGGATTTTTCTGAAGCAACATTGCAGCGATTGATGCAACCAGCGGGGAAGAAAAAGAAGTTCCTGATGTAATCGCATAATTCCCCGGAGTGCCATTATCTCCCAAAAGATCGGTGGAAGCCATAATCTCTCCCGGAGCCACCACATCGAAATGGTAGGACGGTGGTCCGTAGGTGGAGCCATTAGCAGGATTAGTGCTCCAGGAATTTCCCGGACCGGAGTAACTGGTGCGGTAATCTTCCGGGGAAGAACTGCCTACACCGATAACGTTTTCAATGCTGGCCGGAAAATGAGGTGCCATAAGATCATCGTTTCCCGTTGCGGCAACGAAAATCATTCCCTTGCCATTGCGCCCGGACAGAATGGTATTGTTTATATTATCTTCCAAGATAGCGTTTGGAGCCAGTTTGAAGCTCATATTTACAATGTCGACACTATCAACTGATGCACGTTGAACTCCCTTAAGAACGTCAGCTGCGTTTATGGAGCCTAAGAGATACGGATAAATCAATGCGCCGTGGGCAGCACCAGCGGCTATTTCCTGGGTTCCAATCCTGTTATTGACAGTTGCACCAATTATTCCTGCAACAAGCATCCCATGGCCGATTGCCGGGTTCGTATAAGTGTTTCCAATAAATAGGGCCGCTGGTTGCTCATTTAATTTAAAACCACTCTGAACATTCGCGAGATCGGGGTGATTGTATTCAAAGCCCCCGATATCGATAACTCCGACTTTAATGCCTGTACCATCGTATCCTTCCCCCCAGCATTCACAGATATCTGCATCGGCATCGGCAACACCAGACTCTCCCCCGAAAATAACACCGCCGGGATTATTTAGATACCAGGAAGCCAGGGTATTTGTCGAAGAAGCAACAATAGGTGACATTTCATTAACGGATATACAGGACAAAAAATCTTCAGAATACATATTTGGCTGGGCTATCTTAACTAAATCCGGTTCTGACTCGACAATCAGGTTGGCGATCAGAATACTATTCAGAATCTCGTGCTGTGCCGGACGTATCTTAAAAATATAGCCCCATGACAAGGTAGTGTCGAGACCATCCAAAGGCCGATGTACAAGTTCGAGCTTATATTCCTGCATGAAGCCGTTAAGGATCGAATCCGGAACATCAGGGTCATTAAAAGTGACCAGGACCTGATCATCGGTTCTCATGTACTTGTTTTGCTCGTATCCGAGATAGGGATATTGTGTGAGGGCAGGAGCAAAAATTGCAAACTCAGGGGAAAGCTGAATACTATCGTAAAGAGCAAGTAAGTCGTCGATTGTTGCAGAGCTGTTAATCAGCACCTCATTTAATTGCCTGTATTCATCAGCCCAGTACACTAGCCCGTCAACAAGAGTTGAGTCAAGAGCCTGGCTCAGAATTGTATCATTCTGACATCTGAAGATAATTACATTCGGCTGCAGGTACCACCAGCTTTTAGTTCCGTCCGGATTATAATAAAATATACTGTCAGTTTGCGAATGTGCAAAAGAGCTGCAAAGGCAAAGCAGCAATAGTAGTGATAGTGTTCTTTTCATAGTGTGGTTCGTTATTAACTTGTTCAGAGACTTTTTTAATCACGGAAAACTAATTATTACGAACAATACTGCATACCGTATTTACCACAATAATGACTGTGGCAAACCACAATTATTTTTTGAAATTACTCCACCGATCGCATGATCTTTACTCCGCCAGTTCCTGCCAGGTCTTTGGCCTTAACGCAGGATTCCAGGAATAGCCCTGCAAAAATTGCTCTTTCGGATCGATCTGGTCTATGGGAAAGAAGATCCCTTCGGGTTGTTTCAGGAAAGTGATGCCTGTTACTTCGCCGCTGTCGAGGTACACTTTAAGATCGGAGCAGAAAATGCGGTTCATCCCGTTTCTTTTCACAACGGTCGACGTATCGGTCTGGATAGTTTCTTCGGGATAATAGACTGTGCGGGCATTTCCGTTCACTTCTGCCTTCACAACTTCGTTGGCAACGAGGTAGGCCCACAATTCTTTACCGGCAAGCTGGTTGTAGAATTTCCCTGAATCAATCTCCATAGCGGAAAAAGCATTCTGGCGTAAATGCACTTTGTCTATCAATGAATCGTTTTTCACATACACCCGGATACTATCTCCGCTGAGCTCCGAATTGCTGCTCCAGAAATAAGGCTTGCCCCACATGTCCATAAGACCGGTGGATTTATCGTAGAACAAACTGTCGGATCTACCCTGGATCTTGTCCTGGAAGATCTTTACATCGTGCAATCCCGACATGCTCAGCGTTTTGCCGGCTGTATCGCGGTAATGAAAAAGCGTATCGGCGCGCATGTAAAGTGTGTCTTTCGACTTCATGAACTTTACCAGCGGCTTGTCGGTCAGGATGTCTTTTCGGGTTGCTTCGTCGGAATGCAGGTAACCGCCCGTGAAAAGGACCTTCTGGACGGTGTCGAGTACGGAAATATGTCCGCGGCCAATGGCGATCTTTTCTTTCGGAGCGTAATACAAACTATCTCCCCTGATAATGCGCGGTGACTGATCGATCATCGCATTTCCCTGCAAAACGCCTTCTTCGGTCCGGACATCGTACCAGCCTTTTTCACAGTAAAGCTTTGTTTCCTTGTTCGTAATATGCGTGGGGCCGTAGAAAAACACCCGGTGCACCAAATAATTGTAATGAAGGGTATCGGTTGTCATTTTCAGGTCCGGGCTTTTGTAAACCACATTCCCGCGGAAAAAGCTTTCTTCGGTATTCGGATGAAAATAGCCCACGCGACTGGTAAGCACCTCGCTCGTTGTAATGTTTTCGATCTTCCCTCCATTGCGGTAGGTTGCTCTCGATTTCTTTGCGTCGTATTCCAGCGAATCGGTTGTGAGCTTGTACTCACGGTCACGAACGCGAACATCGCCCCAGAGCTTTGCCATTTTCGTGCTCCCGTTGTAATAGAGGGAATCACAGAACAAATTCAGCGTATCCCGCTTATTGATGTGTACTTTTCCGTAAGCCCAGATCTCTTTGGTCTTGTACTTTGCATGAGCGGAGTCGCAGTACATCACGTTTCCCTGGTAGACGAAATTAACGTTCCCAACCAGGCGGTTCATGCCTGTTCTCTCGTCATAGGACATCTGATCCGATCCGGGAAGTAATTCCAGCCAGCCCGTTTGCGCAAAGCCGGAGAGCCTGCACAAAAAAATTGCGCTCATGAAAAGCGCAATTGATAAACGATGTTGGAATGTTCTCAACGCTTCTTATCGTGTTGCCAGTGTTTGTTTACGATCCGGTCCTACCGAAACGGTTGTCACCGGCACTTCCAAATGTCGTTCCAAATACTGAACGTATGCTTTCAGCGCTTCGGGAGCGTCCGCATAAGAGCTTAAACCTGTAAGGTCCTGGTTCCAGCCGGGAATATCCTCCCAAACCGGCTCTATCACTACATTGTCGATATCGTAAGGCAGGTAATCCAGCTCTTCGCCGTTAATGCGGTACTTCGTACAGGCGCGAATCGTGTCGAATTTGTCTAAAACGTCTGCTTTCATCATAGCCAGCTCGGTTACCCCGTTGATCATGATAGCATATTTCATGGCAGGAAGATCGATCCAGCCACAACGGCGCGGACGACCTGTTGTGGAACCGAACTCACGTCCTTCCTGGCGGATCTGCTCGCCTACTTCATCTTCCAGCTCTGTTGGAAAAGGACCACTTCCCACACGTGTGCAGTAAGCTTTGAAGATCCCGATCACATCGCCGATCTTCGACGGAGCGATTCCGAGCCCCGTACAGGTCCCTGCAGTTACGGTGTTGGAAGAGGTAACATACGGATATGTTCCGAAATCGATGTCGAGCATGGTTCCCTGCGCGCCTTCTGCCAGGATCTTTTTGCCCGATTTCAGTGCGTTATCCAGGTATTGTTCGCTGTCTACGGCTTTCAGTCCGCGAAGGATCTCAATTCCTTCCATCCACGGGCCTTCGAGCTCAGCAAGATTGTATTCGAAACCTTCGTAATGTTTCAGCATCCCGATGTGTTTCTCAACGAGCGTATCGTATTTTTCTTTGAAGTTCGAAAGGAAGATATCTCCCACACGCAAACCATTACGACCTGTTTTGTCCATGTAAGTCGGACCGATGCCTTTCAGCGTGGAACCGATCTTATTCTTTCCTTTCGCTGTTTCGGATGCTGCATCGAGCAAACGGTGAGACGGCAGAATGAGGTGTGCTTTCTTGGAGATCAGCAGGCGCTCTTTGTAATTGACATTGAATGGCTCGAGTTTTTCCAGCTCTTTCTGAAAAACAACAGGATCGATTACGACGCCGTTCCCGATCAGGTTAATCACCGACTCATGAAAAATACCGGAGGGAATGGTGTGCAACACATGCTTAATACCTTCGAACTCGAGCGTGTGACCGGCATTCGGCCCGCCCTGGAATCGTGCGATAATATCATATTTCGGTGTAAGGACGTCAACGATCTTTCCTTTTCCTTCGTCACCCCATTGTAATCCTAAAAGAACATCTACTTTCATGCAATTGTATTATATCGGTCTAAAGCTTCCTGAAGCGAAGCATAGCTGGTAAAAATTTCGTTTAATTTGGACAGTTCGAACAATTGCCGAACGCCCGGCTGCAGGTTAATGAGGACGCAATCGCCGCCTGCATTCCTGGATTTTGTAAGTATGCGAATGAACAGGTTCAAGCCTGTACTGTTGCAGTAACTAAGCTTCGAAAGATCGCAGAGCCAGGTGTTTTTCCCTTCGGCGATGTTCTTTTCCACTCCTTCAATGATCTCCGAAAGTCCTTCGTCAGAGATGATCCGTCCTTCCAGGAGCAGGATCCCGCAGGTTGAAGAAGAGCTTATGTCGTATTGAAGTCCCACTACTGATCTTCCGGCTTTACATGATTTTTAACTCCGTAGAAGTAAAGCGAATGATGCTGTATCTTCACTCCGAACACTTCTTCGATGGTTGCTTTGATGCTCTGGATGCGCGGATCGCAGAATTCGATCACTTCGCCGGTATCTGTTACGATGACGTGATCGTGCTGCTTGGAACCGTGCGATTTCTCGAACTGGGCAATGTTCTTTCCGAACTGGTGCTTGCGAACAAGGTTACAGGCCAGCAGCAATTCGATCGTATTGTATAAAGTTGCTCTTGAAACGCGGTAGTTCTGGTTCTTCATTTTGATATAAAGCGACTCTATATCGAAATGCCCTTCGTAACTGTATATTTCCGCCAATATGGCAAAACGTTCGGGTGTTTTGCGGTGACCATTCTGCTCGAGATAAGCCGAGAAGATATTGCGAACCGTATCCTGCAATTCCTGTTGTTGCATGCTACCAAATTGAATTTATCCGCCTGCTGACGGAAGGGGCAAAAATACGGATTAATTCACAGTTAACGATTCGGCAATTCACAATTTGTGCTGAACTTTTAAACAATCCGGCAGCAGACTTGCGGTCACTGCGGAATGTATAACAACTGCATGCTTCAGAGAAGGCTGCCGGACAATTCAGTGTTTGCTCTTTTCTGTTCTTCTCTTATTACTCTTTAGAGCCGAGGCTGAAGTAAAGGACCAGCTGGAAGTAAGAATAGTTGTTGCGGGATTTTATCTTTTCGAACTCAGGATGCGTGATTGAAAACAGGTTCTTGTCCGGATAGTCCTGGAAATCGTAGGTATCTGTGTCGAATTTCCAGCTCCACTCACTGAAGTCGTCCTTTGTAATGAAGGTGTTCATAGTCTGGAACTGGTAGCCTATAAAAGCTTTCAGCCCGATGAACTTGTATTCGTACCGGATGCCTATTCCGAATCCACCTGTCATAACAACCGATTTTACGCGTTCATGCACAATGGTTTTAAATCCGTCGCTGGTATCAACTACGGTAGAGATTCCCGCTCCTGCCCCGTAGCGCATGTAACCGAAGTCTACCCGGCTGAAAACCTGGAGATGGTGGCCCAGAGCGAACGTATTCTGTTCCACATAAAATTGATGCGAGAGTAAATTGGCTTTCCATAAGTAGCTGGCGGAGACCGAAGCTAAACCATACCCGTTATAGTTGGGGGCATAGAAAACCGCTTTCTCCTTTTCCTGGATGAGCCGCTGACTGGAATAGGAAGTGCCGGCCACCCATTTCTTCTTTTTCCCGAATGACCAGGAAGCGTCAAATACAAAGGCGTTATGGTTGTTCAGCCAGTTGCTGCCGGTGGTTGAAAGGAAATTCTTTTTCACCACAAAACTAACTCCTGTACCGAGACGAATACTACTAAGATCAAATCGCGCAGGCTCGATGTATTCTGAGCCGTAACCGTAACAAGGCGGTGAATTAGGTTCTTCCTGCGCATGGATACGACTTATGAAACCGGTTGCCGCAAGAAAAAGAAGAAGTAAGCGTAGCA
>Ga0247810_10000720_pt1 | contig 28719 bp, 32 predicted proteins | sample UWRJL119311C1_FD_179918 | JGI IMG/M metagenome (GOLD analysis project Ga0247810, IMG submission 179918) | Plant litter microbial communities from Arlington Agricultural Research Station in Wisconsin, United States - UWRJ-L119-311C-1 | ecosystem: Environmental > Terrestrial > Plant litter >... | reverse complement strand
TTATAAACCTATAAAGAACTGTTTCACGTCGTAGCTAAGCACTTAAGAATCGTCACGTCTAGCATTCCCAGCAAAAATACCGAAAGAGTTTCAATGCATTCGCATTGAAATCGATAGATTCTCGAAATAGCTCCAACCCCTCAGTATTCGGAGACTGCGACGCCCAGCCACTCCGCGAGGTCGGTAGCCTCGGCGCGCACCATCTCGTGCTCCTCGGGATCGAACGGCAGCAGTTCGTGCACCGCCACGACGGTCAGGATCTCCCGATCCCGGTCCACTTCCGCGTCGAGCATGCCGACGAACCGGTCGCCCATCAGGATCGGGTGGGCGAAGAATCCGAAGCGGCGCTGAGCCTTCGGCTTGAACTGCTCGAGTACGTAGTCGAAGTCGAAGAGGTCGCGCAGCCGCGGACGGTCGAACAGCATCCCGTCGTAGGGGCTGAGGAAGGCGACGCGGCCGCCGTCGTCCCGGTCCAGGGCCGCGATCTCCTCGGGATCGACCCTCCACTTCTGCCGCATGCCCTCGATGAGAGCCGGCTCCCCCGCCTCTCCCACGGGCGAGTATGGCGACCGCTGCCGCGCGATGCCGGCGGCCTGCAATCGACGCTCGTCGAGCATCCGCTCTGCCTCGTCGTATTCGAACTCCGGCTGGCCGCTCGGATAGACGCGCTCGGCGATGTCCCACCTCCGGCGGCGGCCCTCTCGCCCCGCGACCGCGACCGCGCCCTGCCGCTGCAGGAAGTCGAGCATGTGCGCCACCTGGTTCGGCCCCGACCATCCGTCGGGCGGGCGGCTCACCCGTGCGGTGTCGGGGATGTCGCTCGCGAGCAGCGGTCCCTCCGCCCGCAGCCGCGCGAGAACCTCGGAGCGGAAGCCGTCGTTCGCCTCGAGCCACTCCCGGCTGCTCGGATGGGTCGGCCAGCGCCGCATGCCCGGCAGCATCAGTGGCAGCAGACTCACCGGACGGAAGGCACCGCCGAACTCGAACAGCAGCCGGTCGTGCTCCACGGCCCTGCCGAGCAGAGACGGGTCGTACTCCGAGCCGATGCGCGACCAGAGGATCGTGTGCTCCGCCGGCGCGATCGTGGCGGTCGGATCGATCTTGATCGCACCGAGCTCCTCGGCGACCCCGACGACGTCGCTCGGCCGTTCGGCGTCGAGCAGCTGGGCGCGCACCACGATGCGCCGGGCCTGGTCGCGGGTCAGCCGGTGCGTCACGGAGACGAAGATACTGCAGGCCGAGCGGATGAAGAAGGCCGCCTCCGAGGAGACGGCCCCCTTCGCGAGACGGCTACTCGGTCTCTTCGGTCTTTCCGCGGCGCAGGATCAGGAATCGCGCGCCGTAGGGCTCGAGGCTGATCGGGAAGCTGCAGAGATCGTCGACGTGCCCGATCTCCTCGTCGGCGGCGGTGTCGATGACCGTCGCCCGGGTGGGGAGCGACATGGAGTTGACGGTGCCCTCGATCGGCGCGTCGGTGAAGTTCAACGCGGTGATCTGCATGATCGGCAGGCCGTCCTCGTCGAGCTCCTGCAGTTCGTGCACCATCACGAGCATGCCGGGGTGGGCGACGTTCGGGATGTCCACCTGCGTCGCCGTGGCGATGCCGTAGGTGGCGCGGAGGGCGAGCATGCGGCGCAGGCGCTGCGCGAAGGAGTCCGAATCGGCGAGCTGCTCGGGGAGCGACCCGTAGAGCGATCGCGCCCGCGGCATGCCGGACGGCGAGTGGGTCGCCTCCGGCGAGCGCCCGAGGAGGTCGAGAGCGCCGCGCTCGATCCAGCGGGTGTCGCCCTCGGCGATGAGGTCGGCGACCTCGGAGCGCGGCACGGTGAGCATTCCGAGGAGGTCCCAGCCGGAGAGGGCGAAGACGCCGGGCTGCCAGGCGTTGAAGGCGACCAGCAGCAGGTGCGCGTCACGGATGGGCGCGATGTCGTCGACGCCGATGGAGTCGAGCGTCTCGTGGCCGCGCGCGGCGGCGATCAGCGACGCGGTGGTGCACGCGATGCCGTTCGTCGTGAACACGAGGTTGTAGTCCGAGGTCTCGGTCAGCGACTTCGTGAGGTCGGCGCGGATGGACTCGGCGAGGTCGCCGCCCGTGATCTCGGCGCCCCGGTAGGGGTAGAGGTCGTCCTTGTGCAGGGTGGCCCAGTGCACCAGCTCGTAGGTGAGCTCGTCGTGGTTCTGCAGTCCGTGCACCAGGCTGACGGGCTCCACACCCACGGAGAGCGAGGTGCGCAGCGTGAGGCGCAGGAACTCCGTGTCGCCGACGGCCAGGGCGTGGTGGTAGGCGGGACGGTTGATGAAGTCGTATGAGAGGTCGGCGCCGACGACGCCGGTGTCGCGGATGTCCTCGATGGTCAGGTTGAGCTCCTGGAAGCTGAACCCGCCCACCTTGCGCACCATGCCCGCGATGATCTGGTTCGCGGCGTGCGACAGCGGGTGGCCCTCGGACCACGCCGGGAGGCCCTCCGCGCTCTTCTCCACACCGAGGAAGCCATTGGCGTCGAGGCGGAGTGCGCTGGTGCCGAGGTCGCCGAGCGAGTGCAGCGCATCGCCGATCACGAGGCGCATGCCCGCGAACGTGGGGTCGAGCCAGTTGACGGAGGGCTGGCCCTCCTTGAAGTAGTGCAGGTAGACCCAGCGGCGGGTCACACCGTCGACGCCCACCACGGGGGCGGTCGCACTCCAGTTGGTCTCCTTGATGCCGGGCGCGTAGAAGATCACGCGCTGCAGCTCGCCGATGATGTACCCGTGCTCGGCCAGCGCGGCCTCGGTCGCCGAGTCCAGGTTGACGGAGTCGCGGCCCGCGGGAACGGCTGGGAGCAGGTCCCACTCCTCGGGCGGGATCTCGACCATGTGGTAGATGCCGGGGTAGTCCTTGAAGGCCATCTCGGCGAGGCGGAAGTCTGCGCCCTTGCCCGTGTGGCCGGGAACGATGTCGTCGATGATGATGCCGTCGTGCTCCTCGGCGACGTCCGTCATGCGGCGGAAGGTCTCCTCGTCGCCGAAGGCGGGGTCGATCTCGGTGCTGATGCGGTCGAAGTGACCGTCGACACTGGGGGTCTCGCCCCAGCCGACGATGCCGCCCGCCCGCTTGACCGGACCGGTGTGCACGCCGTTGATGCCGATGACCTGGAAGGCCTCCCACAGCTCCGGCTCGGCGAGCGCGGCGAGGAACGACTCGCCCGGACGCGTCATGATCGAGATCGGGTAGGCGGTGAACCAGACGTCGGCGGTGGAGACGGCACGCCGCGCGTCGGGTCGGGCGTAGGGGTTGCGCCACATGCTGGGCTGGCCGGAGAGCTGGCGGCTGAGCACGTCGGCGTCCTTGAGCATGGACTGGCGCACGAGCCACTCCACGTAGGCGGGGTTCAGGCCGTTGGCCGAGCGGGGGTCAGAGAAGGAGCGTCGCAGGCTGCCGCCGCGGAGGTTCGCGCGCGGGCGCAGTCGGCGCGGGCGTGCGGGGTAGAGGGCCTCGTCGTAGGTGATCTCCGCCGGACCGGGCTCGAGACCGTCCACTTCCTGTTCTGTCGAGTCTGGGACGTTGTCATCCATGCTGTTGTCCTTTCGTCGCAGGGCGCTGTGACCGACAGTACACGCGGAATCCTCTGGGCCTGCATAGTCCACGCGGTACTCGCCGTCGGCTATGGTGACCCCGGTTTCGGCGGGTGGAATCCGCGTCAGGCGCCGAGGTAGTCCGCCGCGTCCCCCTCGGACAGGCCGGCGACCTCGTCGTCGGTCAGCGCGGGCAGCGCGTGCGTATAGAAGCCCCTCCGAGTGTCGGGGTGCCACTGCTTCAGATGCCACACGCCGCGCGCCGCGACGTAGCCGACAACGCGCGGGTTCACGAGCAGGGTCGGCGGCCGTCTCCGCTCGGTGAGATAGAGCACCAGGGTCTCCCCGGAGCTGCTCCGTACGGACGATCCTTCGATTTCGGACAGGTAGATTTTCGGCATTGGTCGACCCAGAATTCGCCATAGCAGAACGTGGCCTCGAGCCTGCTGGCCCGAGCGAGTGCGACAGGTCCTGTGCTTCGACGCGAAAAAGTCTTTGGTCGGAGCCGTCGAATTCTCCGCGATCACAGCTCCACAATGAAAACCCGTCAGAGTCAACCTACGCCGATTCGGCCCCTGCTGCCAGAGAGAGTCCAGATCAGCGGATGCGGCGTGCGCCGAGTACTGCGGACCCCTCCTCGACGGCGGCAGACTGGGGGTATGCGCCATGGAATCGTCATCCTGCCCCAAGACCGTTGGCCCGAGGCGCGCCGCAAGTGGCGGCTCGCCGAAGAGCTCGGCTTCGACCACGCCTGGACCTACGACCACCTCTCCTGGCGTTCGCTCGCGGGCGAGCCCTGGGGCGCGACCATTCCGACACTGACCGCGGCGGCGGCGGCGACCACGCGCATCCGCCTGGGCACCTTCGTCGCCTCGCCGAACTTCCGGCATCCGGTGCCGTTCGCCAAGGAGCTGTCGACCGTCGACGACGTCGCCGGGGGACGCCTGCTGCTCGGCGTCGGCTCCGGCGGCACCGGCTTCGACGCCTTCGTGCTCGGGCAGCCGGAGTACACGCCGCGCCAGCGCCACGAGCGCTTCGCCGAGTTCGTGGAGCGCCTCGACACGCTGCTGCGTTTCGAGGCCGACCACTCGGACGGCATCTCCTTCGCGGGCGACTGGTTCGACGCCGTCGGCGCACGGATGGTGGGGACGCCGGCCCAGACGCCACGCCTGCCCTTCGTGGTCGCGGCCAACGGACCGAAGGGGCTGGCTCTCGCCGCCCGCTTCGGCCAGGGCTGGGTCACCACCGGCCCGGAGGGGGCAATCGGCGAGGACTGGTGGCGCGGCGTCGCCTCCCTGGCCGGCCGGCTCGAAGACGCGGCCGATGCGGCGGGCCGTGACCCGCGCGGCATCGACCGCTACCTCTCACTGGACTCGGAAGACGCCTACTCCCTGTCGAGCGTCGGGGCCTTCGAAAACATGTCCGGCCGGGCCGCCGAGCTGGGCTTCACCGACGTGATCTCGCACTGGCCGCGCCGCCACGGCCTCTACGCCGGCTCGGAGGACGTGCTGGTCGCGGCGGCGGCGGGGATCGTCTCCGACTGATCCGGCTACTTCTTCAGGAAGCCGAGCAGCAGCTCGTTGACCTCGTCGGCGTGGGTCCAGAGGAATCCGTGCGGGGCGCCCTCGATCTCGACGTACTCGCTTTCGGGGAAGGCTGCGTGGAACGGACGGCCACTCGATTCGATCGGCAGAATGCGGTCCGCCGTGCCCTGCACGATAATGCTCGGAACCCCCGAGGCGCGCACCTTGGCGACGTCGCCTCGGAAGTCCTCGAGCCAGGTCGGGACGACGGCGTAGGCGGCGATGGGTGCGCTCGCGGTTGCCGTGTTCCAGCTCGCGGTCACGGCCTCCTGGCTGATGCGGCTGCCGAGGTTCTCGTCGAGGTTGTAGAAGTTCTCGTAGAAGCCGGTGAACCAGGCGAAGCGGTCGCCCTTGGCGGCCGCGGCGATTCCGTCGAAGACGTCTTGGGGAACGCCGGTCGGGTTGTCGTCGGTCTGCAGCAGGAAGGGCTCGAGGGGTGAGAGGAACGCGATCTTGGCGACCCGCTCTGTCCCGTAGGTCGCGACGTAGCGGCCGACCTCGCCGCTTCCCATCGAGAAGCCGACGAGTACGACGTCGCTGAGGTCGAGCGTGGTGAGCACGGTGTTGAGGTCCGCGGCGAAGGTGTCGTAGTCGTAGCCCACGGTGGGCTGGCTGGACTTGCCGAATCCCCGGCGGTCGTAGGTGATCACCCGGTAGCCGGCGGCGAGGATCTCACGCTGCTGGCGCTCCCAGGAGGTCCCGTCCAGCGGGTAGCCGTGGATGAGGACGACGGGCTGGCCGCTTCCGTGGTCCTCGTAGTGCAGCTCGATGGCGGTCGAGTTCTCGGTGCCTACGGTGATGACTGACATTTTCTGTCCTCTCGCTCACGGATGAGAACGGTCGTTCTCAGGTCGTGTTCGCTATAGTAGAGAACGTTGGTTCTCAATGCAAGCGGGAAGGCGGAATGGACGACACAGAGGCACGCGAGGCGATCGTCGGCGCGGCGGACCGCCTGTTCTACGGGCGCGGCATCCAGGCCGTCGGCATGGACGAGATCCGTTCGGCGGCAGGGATCTCCCTCAAGCGGATGTACTCGCTCTTCCCCTCGAAGGAGTCGATCCTGGCCGACGTGCTCCGCCGCCGCAACGAGGCCTGGACGTCCGGGATCCTGCTCGCCGCCCAGGACGAGCCCACGCCCGACGCGAAGCTGCTCTCGATCTTCGACTTCCTCTCCGCCTGGTTCGCCGAGGACGACTTCCGCGGCTGCGCGTTCATCAACTCCTTCGGCGAGCTCGGCGCGAGCGCGCCGCTCGTCGCCGACGCCGCTCGCGCCCACAAGGTGGGATTCCAGCGGTACGTCGCGGGTCTGGCGGCCGAGGCCGGCGCTCCCGCGTCGCTCGCCGCCCAGATCGCCCTCCTCGCCGAGGGCGCGCAGACGACCGCCGCCATCGCGGGCACGCCCGACGCCGCGACAGACGCCAAGGCCGCCGCCGCGATCCTGATCGATGCTGCGAGTGGCACCGCCTCGTAACGCCCGATCGCGAGACAGGCAGGACAGAGGCTTGTCCGCGGCGCACTCACGTCCATAATGTGTCGACATGCTGAATCCCGAGTACCTGCGCGCCCGACGCGTAGCTCGATTGACCCTGTTCATCGCGATTCTCATCGAACTCCTCCTGATCGGAGCCGGCCGAGCAAGGAGACGTGACCCGAACCAGAAAAAGCCCCGCAATACAGGCGATTGCGGGGCTGGATTCTGGCGGATCCGGTGGGAGCCCGACCCGTGGTGGGCTCGACGCCCACAGGACTTCTCGATCTACTGCTGGATGAAGGCGAGGAGATCGGGGTTGATGACGTCGGCGTGCGTCGTCAGCATGCCGTGCGGGTAGCCCTCGTAGATCTTGAGGGTCGAGTTCGCGAGCAGCTCGTGCTGCTTCAGGGACGCGTCCTTGTAGGGCACGACCTGGTCGTCGTCGCCCTGAAGCACGAGAACCGGAACGGTGATCGCCTTGAGGTCCGCCGTCTGGTCGGTCTCGGAGAAGGCCTTGATTCCTTCATAGTGGGCCAGGGGGCTGCCCGTCATGCCCTGGCGCCACCAGTTGTCGACGACCGGCTGGGAGACGGTGGCGCCTTCACGGTTGAAGCTGTAGAACGGTCCGGATGCCACGGCCACGTAGAACTCGGCCCGGTTGGCGGCCAGCGCGGAACGGAAGCCGTCGAAGACCGAAACAGGCGTTCCGTCGGGGTTGGCGTCGGTCTGCACCATCAGCGGGGGAACCGAGGAGACCAGAACAGCCTTCGCCACGCGGCCCTGCGGCTCGCCGTACTGGGCGACGTAGCGCGCGACCTGGCCGCCACCGGTGGAGTGACCGATGTGGATGGCGTTCTTCAGGTCGAGGTGCTCGACGACGGCGGAGACGTCGCTGGCGTAGTGGTCCATGTCGTGGCCGGTGCCGATGTCGGTCGAACGGCCGTGGCCGCGGCGGTCGCTCGCGATGACGCGGAAGCCCTTCGCGTGGAAGAAGAGCATCTGCGCGTCCCAGTCATCGCTGGACAGCGGCCAGCCGTGGTGGAAAACGATGGGCTGGGCGTCCTTGTTGCCCCAGTCCTTGTAGTAGATCTCTGTGCCGTCTTCGGTGGTAACAAATGCCATTGTGGGCCCCATTCTCGTCGGACCAAGCCGTGCTTGGAGGGACTATTGAGTATTTCCGCTCCTCGGTGAGGTGGCGGGTTAGTCAACCGTAATATTGGGGCGCTTCCTGCTTGTCCGACAGATGTCCAGTCACGGATCGACACTTGTCCAGTAGACCCGGCCGTCACCATCGCGCAAAGAGAAAAGCCCCGCAATCCAGGGGATTGCGGGGCTGAAATCTGGCGGGCTCCTCGCGAATCTCATCTGGCCATACAGACACTGGCCTCCCCAGACACCCCAAAACCCACGATCCTCCACTAGGAAAGTGAAAATCCTCTCGCGCCCCGCAGCGCCAGCGTCCAGGCGGCTCAGCACCGCCTTCGCAACGATCACGGCCCGTGCACGTTGAGTTCCCTCACCGCCGGCCACTACGGCGCTTCGCAGCTCCCTGACCCCTATGTAAGGAGAACCATCATGTCCGACACGTCCCAGACGACCTCGCTGGCCAGGCGATTCGAGAACCCGGCGAGCCCGATGCTCCGGCAGGCTCTGACTGAGGAGTGGAGCAGGTCGGACCCGGCTTACCTCCGGGGACTTGCCCGGCACATGAGTTCGTTGCCGGAGCGGCGGCGGGAGTGGCTGGTCGGTGTCGCCGATCGGTTGGAGGCCGGTGGGTTCGGGTCGCTTGGGGAGGTGCCGGTGGAGAGGTTTGAGGATGTGGTGCGGTTGTGCTGAGTCAGTCCAGAATCGTCGGCCGTGGGCGCTACGAGTACCTGCTGTCGCGAAGGACTCAAGACTCAAGACTCAAGACTCAAGACTCAAGACTCAAGACTCAAGACTCAAGACTCAAGACTCAAGACTCAAGGTGCGATTAGATCACCGTCTGGCAAAGTATCTTCGATTCGCCCGTCTCGCTTCTCGCCGATGAGGGGCCAGACAACGGCCTCGTCTTCAAACTGAAGCACCAGCGCCTGCGGACCGGCGGGCTGGAAGAGGTCCTGCCCTGACGGGCGTCCGGCCTTCGGATCGGCGATTGCTGTGTCGACGCCTTCGCTGGGTGCCCCGTCCGCCGCTGGAACGAGATAGGCGACGACAGCGGAGCCCGCGCGTAAGCCGTCACGATAGGCGTCGGAATCCTGCTGGCCGGGGTTCGGCAATTCAATGTAAACGAAGCCGTCATTACCTTGCTGCGAGTCTCCCGTCACGAATTTCGGATCGCGAAGCACGAGGACAATAGTCGAGATGCCAGGTGCGTTCTCGTTTTTGGGGACGATCTGATTTCGGCCTTCTTGGACTCGATCGATCGTTCCGGTCACCACGAAAAGGCTTTGCTTGGCCAAGGCTGCGGGAGACGCCAGCGGATCGTAGTCGAAATCGATTCCGATAAACTGCTCGACGCTTTGCTGGGCCGAGTACGTCTTCGTTGGTGCGGTGGTCGACGCTTGGTCGCTCGTGCATGCTGAGAACAAGGACGCAAGCACAAGCGACCCGCCAATGAGTGCAAGCCTGGTTCGCGTTACGGTGCGCATATTTCCCCTTAGTAGGCAATGTTCGCGTGGTCGCGGTGGTGTTGCGAGTATTCGATCCACCATTGTTCGCCGCTGACCGTACCGCTCTTCATGCAATCATTGTTTTCACCGGCGATAACGCCCGCGCCAGCGCTCGTGTAGTGCGGAAATCCGATTGAATGGCCGATCTCGTGACAGAACGTTTTTCTTCGCTGGGTGTAGTCGGTCACCAGATTGACGTTCATCTTTAATCTCCCCGTGTCACACACACGAGCCGACACGAAAGTGAGGCACTGATAGCTGCCGCGCGTACCTGGCATGTACTGATTGCTAGAGCGTTCAGCTTGGACGTCGGTTTGCGATCCGCACGAGCCGGGATAGAGGACGTACATGTCGGTCTGGTTGTCGAGGTTTATCATCGCGTCAACAAACGGTGTGCCCCAGTCGAGAGGCCAGGCCACGATCGTGCAATAGTCGTGGCCTGCGTTGTCTGCCCGGTAGCCCGAAGTAGGCGGTCCGCCAGCGAACGGGTCAGCTGACGCTGAAGGTGCACTGAAGAGTCCCGCGATCAGTACCCCTGCGGCTGTGAGAGCTGTAATTCTACTTCTCTGTTTCACACGCGTCTCCTTCGTTGGCCGACAGTTGTGAAGCTAGTGGAGCAGAGTCATCCTCGTCAACGGGGTGAGTCAGATCGCGCCGGACGATCCGCGGTTGCCGGTAGCGGCAGCGCGGTTGAGCTCGTCGATGACTTCGCCGGCGCCTGTAGAGGTAGGAACTGTCGCGACGGAGGTTACTGCGGTAAAGGATTCGTGATCGACTCCCTCATCGAAGAGAAAGATCCGTGATCGGGCGGCCGCGTCAGCTCGTCGGACTCAACCAGTTATCGGATCTAATTCGGGATCGAATGTACGTATGAGCCATTGGGCTACTCCGCCCGCGGGACGCGGCGCACTTCGCCGGCATCAAACACGCAGGAGGACTGCAGCCGTATTTCGAGTACATCGCCGACATCGACTTCGAAGGCTCAGTTGCGTTGCTGCGAGGCAACGGTGACCGCTGGTGAGAGACGATTACTTCCTCAATCCCGGAGACGACGTGGACGTCGACAGCCCGGAGAACTTCAAGACCTACCTGAACAATGATTTCGACGGTCAGATCAGCGAGGGCGAGATTCAGGCCGGTGGCGGCAGGAAGAGCATGTTCTCCCTGGCCGACGTACAGCTCGCTTCCGATCGCCTCGACATCGCCGGGGTCATTCCGAAGTTCGCCGGGTGGCGGGCGGAGGACGCCAAGTACCGTGGAGGCCGGAAGCCAGTTCTCGACGACCGCGCCATCCTCGTCGCCTGCATGCTGCTGCGCGCAGACGAGTCGCCCATGTGGATCACCGAGATCGCCAACATCTTTCAGTTCCGCCTCGACCAGGATGGCAGAGACGCGCTCGGTATCGGGCATCTGACGGACACTGGCGTGCCCGAGAAGGACCAGATCAGGTGGTTCAATCGCGCTTGGCGGGCGTTCCGCTCGACCATCGACACCATGGACCCGTGGCCTGCACCGCGCGTGCTCCACAACCGTGAAGAGCGAATGGAGCTGCTCAACGCCCGCGACAAAAACGAGGTACGCCGCATGCAGGAGCGGCTCGACTGGTTCAGCGGCGCCATGATGCAGATGACATTCGAGCTCCAACCGCGCGATGTTCGCCGCGCCTGGCGGGGTGCCCTCTCCGTCGACCAGACAGCGATCAAAGCTCCGAGCCAGCGCGGACGACTTCGGCTCGACGAGAACAAACAGGAGATCCCGAAATACCGCGAAGACGGCACGGAGAGGGAAGTCCTCGTCCTCGAAACCGAGGCCGACTGATATCCGAAGAAGTTCGTCAAGCCCGGCGGCGCCGTGGGAACCCGGAACAATCCCGAATTCGACTGGGCGTACACCGTCGACATCGTCATCCAGACCGCGGACACCCCGGGCGTCAAGGCCAAGCACCCGCTTCTCGCCATGTCCGTCGGTGTGAGCAAGCCCAACGAAGACATTGGTGGAACCACCGTCCGCGCCGTTAAGTCCATTCAGGACCGCGGACACCGTGTCTCCCGGCTCACCGCCGACATGGGTTACGCCCCGAACCTCAAACCCGAGAACTATGTGGTGCCACTGAAGGCCATGGGCGTTCCGATCGTCACCGACTACAAGAAACCACAGAAGGGCATTCAAGGTGGCGTCGGCGGATCCGTTCAAGTCGAAGGCGGCCACTACTGCCCGTCCACTCCCATCGGACTGCTCGAAGCGAGTCTCGACTACGAAGATTCAATTATCGACAAGTCGACGTGGACCGAGAAGATGATCGAACGGCAAAGGTACAGTCTTCGAGCGAAAGAACGCCCAGACGCAGATGGACACCGCCCCATGATGTGCCCGGCAGTCGGACCCGGCGCCACCGTCGAGTGCGCGCTCCGTGACATTCACAACAAGTCGTCCAAATTGGCGAAGCCTTACATCTCCGAGAGGAAGACACCGAAGGTCCCCGACCGCATCTGCAAGCAGAGCTCCGTCGACTTCGGACCTCACGACGGCGTCGAGCACGAACAGCTCATCCCCTACGGCACACCCGCATGGCAGAAAACCTACAAGCACGATCGAAATACCATCGAGAGCTTCAATGACTTCCTGAAGTCTGGGCCCGAGTCCCTCGACAAGCCGTCGTTCCGACGCGTCCGCGGGCGCGCCGCTCAGCAGTTTATGGTCACCTTCCACCTCGTATCTGCGAACATCCGTAAGATCGCCCGCTTCCTCCGCGATGCGCGACGGGTGATGCCAAAGGTGAGACACCCGCGCAAGCGAGACACTCTGGGACGCAGTGACTATGTGCGTCCCGAGCGACAGCCGAAAACCGAGGCGGCGAAGAAACCTGCGGCGAAACGTGCCGCGCTGAAAAAGGCGCAGACTCCGCTGAAGACGTAGGCGGGACCAGTCGTGGCTTTTGCGGGAGTAGAGGAAGGGTCCTATTCGCGCGCCGCAAAACAGGAGATTAGTAATGGAGGGTGCCTAGGAGAGGGCGATCGCGCTCGTGGGCGCGGGTGTCGAAGGACAAAAAGAGAAAGCCACCGGAGATCCGGTGGCTTTCTCTTTTTTGGGTTTAGATACGCGAACGTTTTTGCTGAGATTCGCGAGGAGCCCTCTGGCGGAACCGGTGGGATTTGAACCCACGGTGGGCTCAACACCCACACAACTTTTCGAGAGTTGCACCTTCGGCCGCTCGGACACGGTTCCGAGGACGATCCTAGTACAGGAATCGGGGCCGTGTTTGCGGGCCGAGCGGATGCCGTCGCACCCGCCCGACAGGAACGCCCCTGTGAAACCGTGCCGAATCCCCTGTCGGGCGCACGAAGCGGCCCGAAACTCCTGTCGACCGGCCCGCGCACGCCGTCCCACGCACCCGGCCCCGCGCATCCGCTCACGGCAGATCCATAGCCTCGCCCTAGTGCCCGCATAGGCCGCTCGATCAACCTGCGGGCATGAAGATCTCCCGACCCGTGCTCATCAACACGTCCCTAGGCATCGTGATCGCCGGCGCCATCGCCGCCGGGCTCATCGTGCTGCTGCCCGCGCAGGCGGGCAGCACGAACACCGACGCCACCCAGCTCACCTCCACGGTGCAGCAGGGGCTCGTGAGCAGCACGATCACGGCGAGCGGTTCGGTCGCCGCCGTGCGCGAGGTGGCCGCCGACTTCGCCGTCTCGGGCACCATTGCCAGCGTCGACGTGGGCGTCGGTACCACCGTGGCCGCCGGCCAGCAGCTGGGCACCCTCGCCACCGACGACCTCGACGCCGCCGTGACCGACGCCACGACCGCGCTCACCCGGGCCCGCGCCGACCTCGCCACCGCCAACACCGCCGTCGCCACGTCGACCGCGAACGCGGCATCCGCTGATTCGCAGACGGCCGAGAAGGGCGCCGAGTCGCTCACCAGCGCGAAGTCCCAGGTGACGGATGCGACGGACAAGGTCGCCGACGCCAAGGACGTTCTCGCAGACGCCCAGACCGACCGCGCGAACGCCACCCTCACCGCGCCGATCGCCGGCCTGGTGACCGCGGTCAGCGGGACGGTCGGTGCCACCAGCGGATCCAGCAGCGGCAGTAGCAGCAGCGCGGAGGGCGCGACCACCACCACGTCCACGGGCTTCGTCACCATCGCCGACGTCTCGTCGATGACCATGACCGCCGCCATCGCGGAGGCCGACATCGCGCTCGTCGCCGTCGGGCAGACCGCGGCCGTCACCTTCCCCGCACTGACGGACGTCACGACCACCGCCACCGTGACGTCCATCGCGCCGACCGCCACGGCGAGCAACTCCGTGGTGACCTACGCCACCACGATCACGCTCGACACGATCCCCGCCGGCCTGCGCCTCGGCCAGACCGCGGAGGTCACGATCACCACGGTCAGCTCGGCCGACGACGCCCTCTACGTGCCCACCGCCGCGATCACCACGGCGGAGGACGGGACGTCGACCGTCGACGTGATCGGAGACGACGACGAGATCACCACCACCACGGTGGAGCTCGGCGTCGTCGGCGACGCGGGCACGGTGATCGCCTCCGGCCTCACCGTCGGCCAGACGATCGTGCTCGGCGAGGTCGCCGCGACCACCGACGACGCGACCACCGGCACCGACCAGCAGGGCGGCTTCGGCGGGGGCGGGACCGGTACCGGCGGCTTCACGGGAGGCGGCGGCACCCCGCCCACCGGCGGATTCCCGGGCGGCAACTGATGACGCTCGTACTCGAACTCGACGCGATCCAGCAGGTCTACGGCACGGGCGAGGCCTCGGTGCACGCGCTCCGCGGTATCGACCTGAAGGTCGAGGCCGGCGACTACGTCGCGATCATGGGCCCCAGCGGCTCGGGAAAGTCCACCCTCATGAACCTGCTCGGCTGCCTCGACATCGCCTCGCACGGCACCTACTCGCTGGCCGGCCACGACGTGGCGTCGCTCAGCGAGAACGAGCTCGCCACCGTGCGCAACCAGGAGATCGGCTTCATCTTCCAGTCGTTCAACCTGATCGCGCGCATGTCGGCCCTCGCCAACGTGGAGCTTCCGCTCATCTACGGCAAGGTCAGCCGCGGCGAGCGCCGTGTGCGCGCCCGCGCCGCCCTCGACAGCGTTGGCCTCGCCGCCCGCGCCGACCACGAGCCGCAGGAGCTCTCGGGCGGCCAGCAGCAGCGCGTGGCCATCGCCCGCGCGCTGGTCACCAACCCCACGCTCGTGCTCGCCGACGAACCGACCGGAAACCTCGACAACGAGTCGACCGACGACATCCTCGGCCTCTTCGACGACCTCGCGGCCCAGGGCAAGACGATCGTCATCATCACGCACGAGGACCACGTGGCCGCCCGCGCCCACCGTGTCATCACCATCAGCGACGGGCTGATCGTCGACGACCGCCTCAACGCGCTATCCGCACACAGGGCGGTGCTCGCGTGAGCCTCTTCGAGATCCTCGTCTCCGCCTTCCGCGGCGTCACCGCCAACAAGCTGCGCTCCGTTCTCACTCTCATGGGAGTCATGATCGGGGTAGCCTCCGTCATTCTGCTGCTGGCTGTGGGGAACGGCTCCGCGCAGGAGGTGAAGAGCGCCATCTCCAGCCTCGGCGCCAACACCATTACCGTGCGGGCGAGCGGAATGGGCGGCGGGGGCGGGGCCACCGAGGAGTCCACCGCTGCAAGCACCGAGAAGGTCATCACCAGCGCCGTGAGCGACCAGCTGGCGTCTGCGGGCCTCGGCCACGTGGCATCCGTCGTCCCCCAGGTGAGCACCTCGCTCACGGTCTCGAGCACCACCGTCTCCAGCGACTCCGTGAGCATCATCGGCACCACGGCCGGGTACTTCGACGTGGGCACGAGCGGCGTCGGCACGGGCGAGGCCTTCACCGAGGCGGACGTCGCGGCCGGCGAGAAGGTCGCCGTCATCGGGCAGACACTCGCCACGACGCTCTTCCCCACGGGCAGCGCGCTCGGCGAGTCCATCACCATCGACGGCACGCCCTTCACGATCACCGGCGTGCTCGAGAACCAGAGCAGCACGGGCACCACCGACGCCAACTCCGTTGTGATCGCCCCGATCACCCGCGTGCAGAAGTCGTTCACCGGCTTCGGCGCCGTCTCCACCCTCTCCGTCGAGGCCATCGACTCGGAGTCGGTCGACGCGGCGGAGGGCGAGGTCGAGGTGATGCTCAACCAGCTGCTCGGCCAGACCACCGACACCGAGAGCTACACGATCACCAACCAGTCGTCGCTGCTCGAGACCCAGGAGGAGAGCGCCGACAGCTTCACCGTGCTGCTCGGGGTGGTCGCGGCGATCAGCCTGCTCGTCGGCGGGATCGGCGTCACCAACGTGATGCTCGTCTCGGTCACCGAGCGCACCAAGGAGATCGGAATCCGCAAGGCGCTCGGCGCCACTCGCGGCGCGATCCTCGGGCAGTTCCTCGCCGAGGCCGCGACCCTCACCCTGCTCGGCGGGGTGCTGGGCGTGGTCGCCGCGCTCATCGGCGCCAACTACGAGATCTACGGCACCCAGCCCGTGGTGCTCGACTACTCCATCCCCCTCGCCCTCGGGGTGTCGGTCGCCATCGGCGTGTTCTTCGGGGTCTACCCCGCGGCCCGCGCGGCGGCGATGCGCCCCATCCAGGCCCTCCGCGCCATCTAACCCATCGAAGGAAGACAATGACCAACGCACCTCTCACCACCAGCTCAGCGGATGCCGCGCCCGCGCCCAAGAAGAAGGCGACGCGATTCATCACCCCGGTTCTCGCCCTCGTCGCGGCGCTCGGCATCGGACTCTTCGGCGGCGTGCTCATCGGGCAGAACACCGCCGGCAGTGCCCAGGCCAGCGGATTCGGCGGCGGGCAGCGCCCGGACGGCGCGACCGGCGACGCGCCGACCGGGGGCGCGGGCGGCGGCATGGGCGGCTTCACCTCCGGCACCGTCACCGCGATCGACGGCGACGTGGTCACCCTCGAGCTCGAGGACGGCAGCACGGTGACGATCACCGCCACCGACGACACCACCGTCACCACCACCGACGACGCGAGCGTCTCCGACCTCGCCGAGGGCGACAGCCTCACCGTGATGGGCGAGGCCGACGCCGACGGCAACGTCGCGGCCACCTCGATCACCGAGGGCGCGTCCGGCTTCGGCGGCGGCTTCGGCGGCGGGACCCCTCCCACCACCGACGGCGAGTAGTCCCCCACAGGCCCGGGCGTATCCGCTCTCTCCCCCGGAGAACGGATACGCCCGTTCTCGTCCACAGGCCGGGGAGTGCACACACCGGCGGGCGCACGGCCGCCGTGACGGTGGCCTCGCCTAGGCTGAGCGAATGGCCCGTGTCACTACCAACTTCCGCTGCACCGAGTGCGGCGCATCCAGCATCAAGTGGGTCGGGAGATGCGCCGAGTGCCAGTCCTGGGGAACGGTCGTCGACCAGGCGGAGACCGTCGGCCTCGCCCCGCGCGGCGTCACCCCGGTCAAGATCACCGACGCGCGCTCCGCCCGCCCGATCACCGAGATCGGTGCCGAGTCCGTGGCGCACTGGCCCAGCGGCATCGCCGAGTTCGACCGTGTGCTCGGCGGCGGCATCGTGCCGGGCGCCGCGATCCTGCTCAGCGGCGAGCCCGGCGTCGGCAAGTCCACGCTGCTGCTCGAGGTCGCCTCCCGCGCCGCGGCCACCGGCCAGCGTGTGCTCTACGTCTCGGCCGAGGAGTCGGTGAGCCAGGTGCGGCTGCGCGCGCAGCGCACCAATGCCCTGCAGCCCACGCTCTACCTCGCCGCCGAGACCGACCTCGCCACGATCCTCGGTCAGATCGACCAGGTCGATCCGCAGCTGGTCATCGTCGACTCGGTGCAGACCGTCTCGTCCTCGCTCTCCGAGGGCCTCGCCGGCGGTCCCTCCCAGGTGCGGGAGGTCGCATCCACTCTCATCCGCGTCTCCAAGGACCGCAACCTGCCCGTGCTGCTCGTCGGCCACGTCACGAAAGACGGCTCGATCGCCGGCCCGCGCCTGCTCGAGCACCTCGTCGACGTCGTGCTGCAGTTCGAGGGCGACCGCCAGACGGCGCTGCGCTTCGTGCGCGCGCACAAGAACCGCTTCGGGCCCACGGATGAGGTGGGCTGCTTCGAGATGACCGGCGAGGGCATCGCGGAGGTCGCGGATCCGTCGGGCCTGTTCCTGTCGCGCGCCCGCCAGCCGGTGAGCGGCACCTGCGTCACCATCGCGGTGGAGGGCCGGCGCGCCCTGCCGGTGGAGGTGCAGGCGCTGATCGTGAAGAGCGGGGCGCCGCAGCCCCGGCGCGTGGTCAACGGCGTCGACGGCTCGCGCGTCGCGATGCTGCTCGCCGTGCTCGAGCGCCGCGCCGGATTCAAGCTGTCGGAGGTCGATGTCTATGTGTCGACGGTCGGAGGCATCCGGGTCACGGAGCCCGGGGCCGACCTGGCCATCGCGCTGGCGATCGCCAGCGCCTTCAATGACAAGGCCTTCCCGATCACCCAGGCGGTGATGGGGGAGATCAGTCTCGCCGGCGAGATCCGGCCGGCGTCATCGGCCAAGCAGCGGGTGTCGGAGGCGCGGCGCCTCGGGTTCACGACCATCATCGACGCCGAGGCGATCCACCTGCGCGAGGCTCTGCGGCAGGCGTTCACCCGCTCCACGGTGGAGCGGGTGGACGCCCCGCAGTTCTAGAGCTGCTCTTCCTCTTCCGGCGCCGGGGCGTCGCCGCGCGGGCCCCAGTCGGCCAGAGGCGGGTTGGGCGCCTCGCCCACGTAGCCGGGAGTCTCCTCGCTCGACTCCATGTCCTCAGCGGTGCCCACCCGGTTGCCCTCGATGAGGGCGTCCGGGTTGTGGTGCACGGGCGGGTGGTCGATCGGGTCGCTCATTTCCCCTCCGAGGGCTCCTCGGGCGCGCCGCCCGAAACGGTGTCGGACGGGTTCTCCTCGACCGGCGTGGTGTTCTGGGTGTCGGTGCCGCCCGTGGGCTTCTCGCCGGGGGCGTTGTCGTCGTGCGTGCCGTCGGTCATGAGGTGGATCCTGTCGTCTCGGGCTTGCTCTGCGTGGCGCTGGTGTCGTCCGATGCGGCGGGCGGGCTCGACACGCTGCCCGCGACGGCCGCTCCCATGTCGTGCACGGCCGGGGCCTTGTCGGCGACGAAGCCGTCGACCTTCTCGACGACGCGCTGCACCTCCGGGCGCTCCCAGACGTCGGCCGCCGTGCTCTTGATCTTCTCGAACTGCTTGCGTCCCGCAGCCGATCCCGCGACGAATCCCGCCGCGAAGCCGATGATCAACCATCCCTTAGCCATGTGTTCCCGCTCCCTATTCCGTTGAGGTGGTGGTGGTCGACGACTCGGTGTGCTTCGTCGTCGTGGTTGTGGTGTCGCCGTCGTCCGACGACTCCGTGTGGGTCTCGGAGATGTCCGCGTCGGCGGGCACTTCGCCGTCCTGGTACGGGTCCTGGCTCTTGTCGTTCATCGTTCCCCCTTGTTGGTGGTGGTGGTACCGGTAGTGAAGATCAGCGCCGCACTCGGCTGGCGCAGGCGACGCACTGCGTCGAGTAGGGACGGGCGTCGAGGCGCGCCGCCGGGATGTCGTTTCCGCAGGTCACGCAGACCCCGAAGGAGCCGCCGTCGATGCGCACGATCGCGTCGTCGATCTGCGCGAGGTGCACACGCGTCTGACCGAGGATCGCCGAGGACTGCGAGTGCTCGAAGGCGAGCGTCGGCCCCTCGGGATCGTGCTCGTCGTCGGCGGGAGAATCGCGTCGCGAGCCCTGGAAGGTGTCGAGGTCGCCGGCCAGCTGCTCGATCAGCGCCCGGGTGGAGGCGCGGTCGTCGAGGAGGCGCTCGCGCAGCTCTGCGCGGTGCCCCGACGACAGGGGGGAGTTGAGTGCAGTGGTGCCGGTCATTGGTTCAGTCCACACCCGCGCGCGGATAGTGACCAACCCCTATCGCCGTCCACACCTATTTGATAGGCCGGGACGATCTCAGTCGCGCAGCGCGAGCAGGTGCGCGTTGAGCGCCGCGGTGAACTCGTCGTCGATGACGAAGGGCTGAGAATCGATCGCCCGCACCGGGGCGGCGAGACGCATGCTCGAGACCAGCCACACCGCATCCGCTGTCTTCAGCTGTTCGGGGGTCACCAGGTCGAACCCGGTCGCGAGGCCCCGCGACTCGGCGTAGCGGAAGACGTTCGCCTGCGTGGTGCCCTCGAGGATGCCGAGACCGGTTCCGGGGGTGAGCACACGGTCGCCGATGCGGAAGATCACGCTCGAGGTGGGGCCCTCCAGCACAAAACCGTCGCTCGAGACGAAGATCACGTCGTCGGCGTCGCGCCGGTGCGCCTCGCGCAGCACCGCGCGGTTCACCGCGTAGCTCAGCGTCTTGGCGCCGGCGAGCAGCCAGGGCGAGGTCTGCTCGACGTCGTGCCTGTAACCCCGATCGAGGGTTACAACCCGGATGCCCGTGGTGCGAACCGCAGAGAAATCCGACGTGTGCGCGGCATAGACCCAGCCGGTGGGGCGGCCGTCGCCCTCGACCCCGCGGGTCAGCACGGTCTTGACCCAGGACTCCGCACCGGGGGCGAGCTCGACGATCGCGGCCAGGATCGCCTCGCGCCATACGTCGAGGTCGGGCGCGGGCAGGTCGAGCTTGGCGGCCGAGGCCGCGAACCGCCGCAGGTGGTGCTCGAGGGCCTGGGCACGTCCGTCGCCGACGCTGATCGATTCGAAGATGCCGTCGCCCCGCGTCACGCCGAGGTCGAGCACGCTCAGCTGCGGCGTCGAGGGATCGGCGAAGGCGAAGGGGGCTGCGCCCTCCTCGTGCGCTGCTGCGTCGGCTGAGGGTTGGTTGAGGATTGCGAGAACGTGGCGTGGCATTTGTTCATTCTGCACCGTGGGTGTAAACATCGAGCATGTCAGACACACAGAACGAACCGATGCAGGACGGCAATCACGCCACGAACGCCGAGCGCCTCTCCGGAATCATCGGCCAGGTTCGCGCCGATCTCGCCCTCGGCAACGCCGGCGACGCCCGCATCCTGCTCGAACAGCGCCTGCACGACGCGGGCATCGAGCTCTCCCCCGCCGAGTTCGACCTGACGCTCTCGTCGATCACCGACCCGGCCTGAGCCGCCCTACTTCACAACGGGGATGCTCGACGTGTCCTCGTAGCTCTGCTTGCGCTTCGGAATGAAGAACGCGATGACGACGCCGACGAGGGCGACGCCGGCCCCCAGCCCGAAGCTGAGCTGGAACGCGTGGGTCGTCGGAATCGAGATGCCGTCCGACACCACCACCTGGGTGGAGAGGATCACGCCGACGATCGTCGCGGCCACCGTGGAGCCGAGCGTGCGCATCACCGAGTTCAGGCCGTTGGCCGCGGCAGTCTCCGACGGGGGAACGGCGTTCATGATCAGGGTGGGCATGGCTGCGTAGGCGAAACCCACCCCCAGACCGACGAAGGTGGAGATCAGGATCACGTGCCACACCTCGCCGGTGAGGAAGATGGCGGCGGCGAAGGTGAGCGCGAGCACCCCCGTGCCGAGGATCAGGCTGGTGCGCGGGCCGCGCGCGTTCGACAGCCGCGCCGCCGGCGACGAGGTGAAGAACATCACGACGCCGAGCGGCATCAGGCAGAGGCTGGCGAGCAGCAGCGGCATGCCGAAGGCGACGCCGGTCGACGTGGGCGCCTGCAGCAGCACCGGGAGTGCCGCCGAGGTGATGAAGAACGCGAAGCCCACCGAGATGGAAGCGAGGTTGGTGAGCAGCACCGGACGCCGCGCGGCCACCCGCAGGTCGATGAGCGCGTGCGGTGTGCGCAGCTCGAAGAAGCCCCACGCCACGAGCACCACGAAGCCGCCGATCAGCAGGCCGAGGATGGTCGGACTCCCCCAGCCCCACTCGGTGCCCTTGGAGACCCCGAGGAGAACGCCGATCAGACCCACACCGAGTCCCACGGCCCCGATGAAGTCGAAGCGGCCGGCGGTGCGCAGGGTGCTCACCGGCACGATCCACGCCACGACGGCGAGCGCGGCGAGGCTCAGCGCGGTGGCGAGCCAGAACAGGTAGTGCCAGGAGAAGTTCTCGGCGATCACAGCCGCGACGGGCAGGCCGAGCGCCCCGCCGATTCCGAGGGTGGCGCTCACCAGGGCGACGGCGCCGCCGAGGTTCTTGGGGTGGATCACATCGCGCAGGATGCTGATGCCGAGCGAGATGACGCCGAGGCCGATGCCCTGCAGCGACCGGCCGACGATCATCGGGATCACGTTGTCCGACAGCGCCGCCACGATGGAGCCGAGGGTCATGATGGCCAGCAGCACCAGCACGATGCGGCGCTTGCCGTACATGTCGCCGAGCCGACCGGTGATGGGCGTGGCGATGGCGGCTGCCAGCAGGGTCGAGGTGAGCACCCAGGAGGTGTCGGAGGGCACGCTGTTCAGCAGCTGGGGGAGCTCCGGGATGATCGGGGTGACCAGCGTCTGCATGAACGCGGCGATGAGGCCGGTTCCCGCGAGCGTGGCGATGATCGCGCGGTCGCTGGGGACCCGGGTGAGCCGACGGCGGTCGCGCGGCGACAGGGATCCGTCGTTGTCTTCAGGGGAGGGGGGCGTGGTCACGCTGAGCCTTTCGAGCGAACGCCGCCGCGGGTAATTCACGCGGCCGACGAGGGCCCGTCCACTCTATCCCCGCGGATTGCCCGGCGCTGCCCGGCGCAGGCCCTACAGGTCGGGACTGGGCGCCCCGGCCGGCTCGCTGTGCGTCTCCACGTCGGGCGCCTCCCCGAACTCCTCAGCGGGCAGCTCGTCACCGTCGATCCCCTCGCTGTGCGTCTCCTCGCTGTGCGTCTCGACGTCGGGCGCCTCCCCGAACTCCGCCATGTCGGGGGAGCCGGGCCCCTCGCCCACCAGCAGTTCGTCGTCGGTGAATTCCACACCGAGCGTGTGCGGGTGGCCGGTCGCGTACTCCGCGCGGTCGACGGCGGGAACGTCATCGGGACTCGGGGTGATGTTGCTGGCGGTCATCGTGCTCCTTCGGGTTCGCTGCAGCCCACGCTAGCCACGCGGTCGCGGGATGGGCAATAGGCGTGTGCGAGTCGTCGCCGCGTGCTTGCGTCGCGCGCCGCGGTTGACGGCGATGGTCACCACCCCGCGCCAGGAGCGCACCGCGAAGGAGCGAGCGGATGCGAATGGCCGGCTCGATACGGACATGCCCAGCGAGTCGTCGCGCACCACCCGCTCTCCCGGCGCGATCTGGAAGCTCAGGTCGAGGTCGTCGTGCATACGCGGGTCGTCGCGGTGCACCTCCTGCCGCACGGCCCGCCACAGCTCCGCGCGGAGGGCGAGATTGGAGCCGAACAGCGGCGGGTGCCCGAGCAGGCGGCCCATCGCCCAGAAGTACCAGCGCAGGTAGACCTCGCGCCCGATCCAGTTGACGAGGCGGCTGCCGTCGCGGAACTCGGCGCTGCCGGTGAGCGCGGCGAGCTCGGGGTCGGCGTCGAACGCCGCCTCGATCCGCTCGAGCCAGTCGGGGGCCGCGATCGAGTCCGCATCGAGCCGGGCGATGATGTCGCCGCCGGCCGCGTCGAAGCCGGTCGCGTTGGCCGGGGCGATGCCGCGGTGGGGCTCGTGCAGTACGCGGGCGCCGAAGCTCCGCGCCACGGCGACGGAGTCATCCGCTGACCCGTTGTCGACGACGACGATCTCGTCGGCGGGCCGGGTCTGGGCGGCGAGGGCGCGCAGGCATTCGACGAGGTGCGCTGCGTCGTCGAGTACGGGGATGACGGCGGTGATGGTTGCCATGGTCATCTCACCCTAGGCAGGCGCGCATTCCGTCGTCGGGCCTTGACCCGGCGGCGGGTTGCGCTTAGTCGCCCGTCCCGCTCTACAGGCGCAGGGCGTCGAGCACGTCGTTCGGGTCTGCCTGCATCGCGTGGGGGCCGGCCACGTCGAACCAGACGGCCTCGAGGACGCCGATGTTGGTCTCGATGAACTCGAGGAGGGTCGCCTTGTCGTAGGCGAGCACGCGATGGTCGGTCTCGTTGGGCAGCATGCGCACATAGGTCTGGGCCGAGGAGAACAGCAGGAGCATGTACTTGTCCGCGTCGTCGCGGCGGAACACGCGCACCTGCGGGGCGCCCTCCACCGGGAGCAGGGGCACGATCACCTTGTCGTTGCGCAGGGCGAATGCGACGGCGGCCGCGTCCTGGTTCTTCAGAGCCTCGGCGAGCTGCTCGGACTGGAATTCGGGATTGCGGGGTGTGGTGATTCTTTTCTTAGCCATGTCCAGTTCAGGCTATCGAACTCGTGCCGTCAGTTCAGGAGGAAGGTCTTGTCGTCGGCGGACTCCACACCGTTCACGGAGACTCCGAGGCGGTAGGTCGCGCCGCCGGTGATCACGGTCGGCTGGCCCGCCTCGCAGATCGCGGGGTTGTCGGGCTCGGAACGCGTGAGGCCCCAGGCGAAGGGGGTGGTGGTGAGGGTCGCGCCGGGCTCGAGAGTGCGCACGTCGGCGACGGGAGCCGACTGGCAGTCCTTCGACGACCAGATGCGCTCCTCACCGCTCGAGACGATGTACTCCTGAACGTCCGATCCGGCCGCGAAGCTGCAGGCTGTGGTTCCGGTGTTCGTGATCGACAGCGAGAGCAGGGGCTGGGCGCCGGCGGCGTAGCTGTCCTGGTCGGTGATCGGCACGACGGAGACGACTCCGTCGGCGCAGGCGGCGCCGTCGGTGGCCGCGGGCTCCTCGGTCGCCTCCGGGGCGGGGGTGCTCGACGATGCCGGCTTCGTGTCGGCCGCGGGCGTTCCGCCGGAGCCGAGGCGCGACACGATCAGGATGATCACGATGATGACCGCGAGGAGGCCGATGCCCACCACGAGGCGGCGGCGCCAGTAGGTGCTGCTCGGCTGGGGCCCAACGGGGTGCTTGAGCGTCGACATGACCTCAGGGTAAGCCTTGCAGTGTCGCTCAGACGGCTGCGCGCGGCGTGTGTCGTCGCTAGGCGAGGATCTTGAGCATGCGCGTGTTCCCGAGGGTGTTCGGCTTCACGCGCGACAGGTCGAGGAATTCGGCGACTCCCTCGTCGGACGAGCGCGCGAGCTCGGCGAACACCGTCGGGTCGACGACGCCCTCGCCGGTGGGCAGGAACCCGTTGCGCTCGAAGAACGGCACCTCGAAGGTGAGGCAGAACAGGCGGTGCACTCCGAGCGCGAGGGCGTCCTGTTCGAGATGCTCGAGAATGGCCCGCCCCACCCCGTGCCCGAGCCACGCCGCGTCGACGGCGAGCGTGCGCACCTCGGCCAGGTCCTCCCACATCACGTGGAGCGCGCCGCAGCCGATCGGGGTGCCGTGTTCGTCGACCGCGATGCGGAACTCCTGCACCGCTCCGTAGAACACGACCAGATCCTTGCCGAGCAGGATGCGCTGCTGCACAAGCGGCTCCACCAGAGCCTGGATGAAGGGAACATCGGATGTTCGGGCCGGCCGCACGGAGAAACTCACGTGATCGAGTCTACGCGCGGGTCAATTCAGAAGCCTGACGAAGAACAGCACGACGCTGCCCGCCACCCGCCCGACCCCGACGAGCAGATCGGCGAGGTCGCCGAGCAGCATCAGCCCCTCCAGCACGTCGGCGTCCGCGACGAGCGATACGAGGTCGCCGGCGAACTCGAGCCCGACCAGGTCCCCCGCGGCAGCCTCGTACTGCACGCCGAGTTCGCGCACCCACTCCCTCTCGAGCCCGAAGAGCACGGCGAAGGGGAGAAGCTTCTCGTTGAGCAGCAGCACCTGCGAGTCGACACCCGCGTCGTGGCGAAGGATCGCCCCGCCGGGGGACTGCAGGACGGCGAGGCGCTCCTTCTCGGCGAGTGCGATGTAGTCGCGGATGCCCCAGAGATGGTCGATGGTCGGGTAGGCCGCGGGGAGCGGCACGAGCGGCTGGTCGCGAGAGCTCGCCCGCACCTTGGCGCGTTCGTGCCACCGGCGCCGACGTGCACCGCCCTGGTCGACGAGCCGTGCCACCGAGCGCTCGTGCGGTCGTCGCAGTCTGCGGCCGAGCGCCGCGTTCCTGCGCGGCTTCACCACCACGGACTCGCCCACCGCACCGCGGGGGAACAGCGCCTGCATCGTGTCCATCTCGTCGGCGCCGAGGCCGTCGAGGCTGCGCAGCGTGAGCACGAAGCCGGTCCTCCTGGTCCGAACGGGCTCCGCCGGCGCGATGGTCAGGGCTCGTCGCACCGCCAGGTCGACGATCTGCGCCGCGACCGCCCGTCGCCCCTCGCCGAGCAGCTCGGACGCGGCGAGAAGGCTCACACCCGCGGGCGCCGCGTACTGGGGAACGATGATTCGGTCGGGACGGCGGAGCATGGTCACACCCTACGGGCGCTCAACGCAGAAAGCGGGCCGTGCCTGTCGATTCCTCGACAGCCACGGCCCGCATCCGCTGGTTCGGTACTGCTACTCGCTCTTCTCGATGCTGACGCTTCCGGCTGCCGCACCGACCGCCTCGACCTCGTCCAGACCGGCCTGACGTCCCGTGGTGAAGACGAACTTGTTGTCGATGAAGTCGACGTGCACGTGGTCGCCTGAGTTGAGCTCTCCGTGCAGGATGCGCTCGCTCAGGGCGTCCTCGATCTCGTGCTGCACCGCGCGGCGCAGCGGACGGGCACCGAGGGACGGGTCGAATCCGACCTTGATCAGACGCTCCTTCGCGGCGAGGGTGAGCTCGATCGTGAGATCGCGATCCATCATCCGCTCGCTGAGGCGCTTCATGAACAGGTCCACGATCTGCAGGAGCTCCTCGGGGCTGAGCTGCGGGAACACGATCGTCTCGTCGACGCGGTTCAGGAACTCTGGCTTGAAGTGCTTCTTCAGCTCCTCGACGACCTTGCCGCGCATCCGGTCGTAGCCGGTGGCGGTGTCGGTGCTGGAGGTGAATCCGATCGGGGTACCGGTGATGTCCTTGGTACCGAGGTTCGTGGTCATGATGATCACGGTGTTCTTGAAGTCGACGACGCGACCCTGGCCATCGGTCAGACGTCCCTCTTCCAGAATCTGGAGGAGCGAGTTGAAGATGTCGGGGTGGGCCTTCTCGATCTCGTCGAACAGCACCACGGAGAACGGCTTGCGACGCACCTTCTCGGTGAGCTGGCCGCCCTCCTCAAAGCCGACGAATCCGGGAGGGGCACCGAACAGACGCGAGACCGTGTGCTTCTCGCCGTACTCGCTCATGTCGAGGGAGATGAGCGCGTTCTCGTCGTCGAAGAGGAACTCCGCGAGGGCCTTGGCGAGCTCGGTCTTACCGACACCGGTAGGGCCGGCGAAGATGAACGAACCGCTCGGGCGCTTCGGGTCCTTGAGTCCGGCGCGGGTGCGACGGATGGTCTTGGACAGAACCGAGATGGCCTCCTCCTGGCCGATGACGCGCATGTGCAGCGCCTTCTCCATGAAGATGAGCCGGCTCGACTCCTCCTCGGTCAGCTTGAAGACCGGGATGCCGGTCGCCTGGGCGAGGACCTCGGCGATGAGTCCTTCATCGACCGTTCCGCTGGCTCCGACGTCGCCGCTCTTCCACTGCTTCTCGAGACGCAGACGCTCGCCGAGGAGCTTCTTCTCCTCGTCGCGCAGCGATGCGGCCTTCTCGAAGTCCTGATCCTCGATCGCACCCTCCTTCTGGCCGCGCACGACGGAGATCTTGTCGTCGAACTCGCGCAGCTCGGGCGGAGCCGACAGGATCGAGAGGCGCAGGCGTGCGCCGGCCTCGTCGAGCAGGTCGATCGCCTTGTCGGGCAGGAAGCGGTCGCTCACGTAGCGGTCGGCGAGGTTCGCCGCCGCGACGATGGCGCCGTCGGTGATCGAGACCTTGTGGAAGGCCTCGTACTTGTCGCGCAGTCCCTTGAGGATGTTGATGGTGTGGGGAAGCGAGGGCTCGTGCACCTGCACGGGCTGGAAGCGGCGCTCGAGGGCCGCGTCCTTCTCGAAGTGCTTGCGGTACTCGTCGAGGGTGGTCGCACCGATCGTCTGCAGCTCACCGCGGGCGAGGAGCGGCTTCAGAATGGATGCGGCGTCGATCGCGCCCTCCGCGGCTCCCGCACCGACCAGCGTGTGGATCTCGTCGATGAAGACGATGATGTCGCCACGGGTGCGGATCTCCTTGGTGACCTTCTTCAGGCGCTCTTCGAAGTCACCGCGGTAGCGGCTTCCGGCGATGAGCGAGCCGAGGTCGAGGGAGTAGAGCTGCTTGTCCTTCAGCGTCTCGGGCACATCGCCCTTGACGATGGCCTGGGCGAGTCCCTCGACGACGGCGGTCTTGCCGACACCGGGCTCACCGATGAGAACGGGGTTGTTCTTGGAACGGCGGGAGAGGATCTGCATGACCCGCTCCATCTCCTTCTCGCGCCCGATCACGGGGTCGAGCTTGCCGTCGCGCGCGGCCTGAGTGAGGTTGCGGCCGAACTGGTCGAGTACCTGAGATCCCTTGTCGGGAGTCGCGTCGTTGCCGCCCACGGCGACCGCCTCCTTGCCCTGGTAGCCAGAGAGCAGCTGGATGACCTGCTGGCGAACGCGGTTCAGGTCGGCACCCAGCTTGACGAGCACCTGTGCTGCCACGCCCTCACCCTCGCGGATGAGGCCGAGCAGGATGTGCTCCGTGCCGATGTAGTTGTGGCCGAGCTGCAGCGCTTCGCGCAGGCTCAGCTCGAGAACCTTCTTCGCACGGGGCGTGAAGGGGATGTGGCCGGTCGGCTGCTGCTGGCCCTGGCCGATGATGTCCTGCACCTGCTCGCGCACTGCGTCGAGCGAGATGTTGAGCGACTCCAAAGCCTTGGCGGCAACACCTTCACCCTCGTGGATGAGGCCGAGCAGGATGTGCTCGGTGCCGATGTAGTTGTGGTTGAGCATCTTGGCCTCTTCTTGGGCCAGAACGACAACGCGACGTGCTCGGTCGGTAAATCTTTCAAACATGTTTACTCCCTAAGCACCAGGCAGGATTCGGTGCCGATATAGAGAGACTAGCCACGCATTCTGCGATTAAGGCCCCTGTTCGCCGTGGGCGTGACTCGGGTCGACAGTGCTGGGCGACCGTTCACCGCCGCAGGAATCCCTGCTGCGGGTAGCCGCCGCTGGCGTCGAGCACGGCGCGCACGATCTCGGCCAACTCGGCCCGCGTCGCCGTCTCCGATCCGGCCCGGCGCACGAGGGCGGCGTCCGCATGAACACCTCCGCCTCGAGCATGAAGCGCTCAGGGATCGAAGTGCCGCTCGTGAGATCGCTATGACACGACGGGTGCCGTTCGACCACGAACGCCCGTGCGTCCTCGACTGCGTCCGTCGGCCCATCTCGGTGGGTTAAAGCAGAATAGCCAGCCCCATACGGGGCTGGCTATTCTTCAAATTATGTCCGGCGGTGTCCTACTCTCCCACAAGGTCCCCCTTGCAGTACCATCGGCGCAGAGAGTCTTAGCTTCCGGGTTC
>Ga0247810_10000719_pt1 | contig 28799 bp, 30 predicted proteins | sample UWRJL119311C1_FD_179918 | JGI IMG/M metagenome (GOLD analysis project Ga0247810, IMG submission 179918) | Plant litter microbial communities from Arlington Agricultural Research Station in Wisconsin, United States - UWRJ-L119-311C-1 | ecosystem: Environmental > Terrestrial > Plant litter >... | reverse complement strand
GTGCTGATCAGCCCGGACGCCGCCACCCTGCTCAACGACACCTTCGGCACCGACGCCGTCACCGACGAGCTCGTCGTCGGCATCGCGAAGATCACCGCCAAGGCAGCCGCGTAAGTACCCATACCGGCTAGGAGGCCCGTCCCGCTCACGCGGGGCGGGCCTCTGCCGTGTGCGGGAGGGCGCCCGGCGCGCACCGCGCGGGCACGGCTCAGCGCGGGCTCGGCTCAGCGCGGCAGCGACCCCAGCAGCGCCATCACCGAGCGGGCGGACCGCTCGGCGGCGTCGTCCACGTGGGTGAGGAAGTCGTCGGCGGCCACCGGGCCGCAGAGGTCGGAGATTCCGCGTACCGAGACGAAGGGCCGCCCGTGCACGTACGCGGTCTGGGCGATCGCCGAGGACTCCATGTCGGTGGCCAGCACCCCGGGGAGTGCCTCGCGGATCGACAGGGCACGCGAGACGGTGACGAAGGCGTAGCTCGACGCGAGCAGTCCGACGTGCACGGTCGACGGGGCGAGATCCGCGACGTGCGACGACGACGCGAGCGCCTCGATGGCGCGATCGTCGCCGAGATACGTGGCGGGCATTCTCGGAACCTGGCCGAGCACGTATCCGAAGGCGCGCGCATCCGCATCGATGTTGATGTACTCGCCGCCCACCACCACGTCGCCGACCCGGATCGTGTCGGAGACGCCGCCCGCGGTTCCCGCGCTGACCAGCAGCGAGCCGGTGGTTCCCGGCTCGGGCCGGGTCGCGAGGATAGCGGATGTCGTCGCACCCGCCGCATTGACCAGGCCGATGCCGGTGCGCACCAGCAGCACGTTGAGGCCGTCGAGCTCGATCGTGCGCTGCACGGCCAGTCCGACGGTGGTGGGATCGCCGACGGAGGTGGCCCGCTCCAGGAAGGGCGCCTCCTCGTCGGGCATGGCCACCAGGATCACCGCGCTAGGCATATTCACGCGGAGCAGTCTACGTGCGCCCGCCCCGGCGCCCGTATTTGTGCGCCGCCCCGGGGCGTGCTTGGGTGGGGACCATGGAGTGGTGGAAGAGCGCGACGATCTATCAGGTGTACCCGCGCAGTTTCGCGGACTCGGACGGCGACGGCATCGGCGACCTGAGGGGCATCATCGACCGCGTCGACTACTTCGTCACGCTCGGCATCGACGCGGTGTGGCTGTCGCCGGTCTACGCCTCACCGCAGGACGACAACGGCTACGACATCAGCGACTACCGGGCGATCGAGCCGACCTTCGGCACGCTCGACGACTTCGACGAGCTGGTCGCGGTGTTCCATGCCGCGGGCATCCGCATCGTGATGGACCTGGTCGTGAACCACACCTCCGACGAGCACGCCTGGTTCCGGGAGTCCCGCTCGAGCCTCGACAACCCGAAGCGCGACTGGTACGTCTGGCGCCCCGCACGGCCGGGCACCACCGCCGGCGAGCCCGGTGCCGAGCCGAACAACTGGCCCTCGCACTTCTTCGGCCCGTCGTGGGACCTCGACGAGGCGACCGGGGAGTACTACCTGCACCTGTTCTCCCGCAAGCAGCCCGACCTCAACTGGGAGAACGACCAGGTGCGCGAGGAGGTCTACTCCATGATGCGCTGGTGGCTCGACCGCGGCGTCGACGGCTTCCGCATGGACGTCGTGAACTTCCTGTCGAAGCCGGCGGGCTACCCCGACGGGGTGCTCGCCCCCGGCGCGGTATTCGGCGACGGCTTCGCGCACTACGCCTCCGGCCCGCGCATCCACGAGTACCTGCAGGAGATGCAGCGCGAGGTCTTCGCCTCGCGGGAGGGCGCCTTCGTCACGGTCGGCGAGATGCCCGCGGCCACCATCGAGCAGGCCCGTCTGTACACCGATCCGGCCCGGCGCGAGCTCGACATGATCTTCCAGTTCGAGCACGTGGAGCTCGACCACCCGGACGGCAAGTTCGAGTACATCCCGCTCGACCTCGTGGCGCTCAAGGCCTCGCTCGCCCGCTGGCAGGTGGGCCTCGCCGACGTCGGCTGGAACAGCCTGTACTGGAACAACCACGACCAGCCGCGCGCGGTCTCCCGCTTCGGCGACGCCGCCGCGCACCGCGTGCAGTCGGCGAAGGCCCTCGCCACCGTGCTGCACCTGATGCGCGGAACACCCTACGTCTACCAGGGCGAGGAGCTGGGCATGACGAACGCGGGCTTCACCGCGATCGAGCAGTACCGCGACATCGAGACGCTCAACTACTGGAGGGGCGCCGAGCAGACCCCCGAGCTGCTCGCCGCCTTCGCCACCGCCAGCCGCGACAACGCCCGCACCCCGATGCACTGGACCCCGGGGGAGAACGCCGGCTTCACCACCGGCGAGCCCTGGATCGGCGTGCCGAGCAACCACGTGGAGGTCAACGCGCAGACCGAGCTGGCCGACCCCGACTCCGTGCTGCACCACTACCGCCGGCTCATCGCCCTGCGGCACAGCGAGGCCGTGATCGTCGACGGCGACTTCGAACTGCTCTACGCCGACGATCCGCGTCTGTTCGCCTACCGCCGCACCCTCGGCGACACGGTGCTGCTCGTCGTGTCCAACTGGTCGGGCGACGAGCTCCCGCTGCCGGCGGAGCTGCGCCACCCCGGCGTCGAGCCGCTCATCGCCAACGAGTCCACCGCGGGAGACGGGACGCTGGGCGCGTGGGAGGCGCGGGCCTACCTGCTCGGCTGAGCGTCGCATCCGCTCACCTGGGAAGCCTGCGTCAGCGGATGCCCGTCCAGACCGCGCGCTCAGCCGCCCGGTCGTCGCGGGTCGTCTCGGCCACCATGCCGAAGCGCATGGCGATGCGGCCCGGTGACGTGTAGCGGTTCCAGCCGGGATCGCCGGTGCGTGCGAAGCGCACCCAGGCGCCGTGCACGACATCGGCGAGCGACTGCGGGGCGGCACCTCCGGTCATGCCCGCCCAGTCCGGGCTGTCGAGGTTGTCGAAGACGAAGGGCAGCTCGACGCCGTGGCAGGCGCCGAGCGCGCCGTCGAAGGCCGGGGTGCCCCAGTCGAACTCGTAGACGTGCGCCCGCGGGTGCACCTCGGCGAGGCGGATCGCGGGGATCCGGTAGAGGTAGTCGGTGAGGATGCTCACGAGCACGGCCACCGGCTTCGCGCCGCGCAGGCCGCGGGAGTAGGTGCGCACCCCGGCGACGGGCAGCTGCGCCTGGCGGGCGGCGAGGTAGACGAGCAGCTTCGGCATGCCGGTGAGCCGGTTGCCGGGGGTGAGCAGCAGCCCCGCCTCCTCGCTGTTGTTGCCCACGAGGAGGTCGATGTCGGCGCTCGCGCCCGCGGTGACCGCGGCGATCGGGCTGCACGGCAGCACGGCGCCGTCGACCACGGGGAGGAACGGGAGCCCCTTCCCGGCGGCATCACCCCAGAGCGCGGGCTTCGGCTTCGCGGTGAGCTCGCGGCCCAGCTGCGCCTGCGCGTCGAGCAGCAGGGGCAGCGGCACCGCGGCGACCGCCTCCCGGGTCGCCGCGACGCCCAGGATCCCGGCGAGCCGGTCGCCGAGGAGCCGCGCGGACTCCGCGCTGATCGAGTGGTGTCCGGCGCCGGACTCGGCGATCGCCCGGTGGAACAGGCCCTCGGCGGCGGGCATGGCCAGCAGCGTGGCCACGCTCATAGCGCCGGCGGACTCCCCGAAGACCGTGACGTTCTGCGGATCGCCCCCGAAGGCGGCGATGTTGTCGCGCACCCATTCGAGCGCGGCGACCTGGTCGAGCATCCCCAGGTTCGGGATGCCCTCGCCGAACCAGAGGAAGCCGTCGGCGCCCAGGCGGTAGTTGATGGTGACGAGCACCACACCGTCGCGGGCGAAGCGGCTGCCGTCGTAGCCCTCGACGCTGCCGGATCCCGAGGTGAAGGAGCCGCCGTGGATGAAGACCATCACGGGTGCGGAGCCGGCCGGGTCGGCGGTCCACACGTTGAGGTTCAGGCAGTCGTCTCCCGGGCGCACCACGTCGGGGATGATCGCCGACAGCACGCCGGTGGAGAGCAGGTGCGGTGCCGTCGGCCCGTACTCCGCGGCGTCGCGCACGCCCGACCACGGCGCTGGCGGCTGCGGCGGCTCGAAGCGGAGGGGGCCGACCGGGGGAGCGGCGTAGGGGATGCCGCGGAAGGAGTGCACGCCATCGGCCGGGATCCGGCCGGACACGTCGCCGGTCGTGGTGGTCGCAATCATGTGTCCCCCCTCGGCGCGAATCGAGTTCACGCGACGCCTCCAATCTAGGGCAGCGCGGTACTGAAGCGGTTTCGGGCATAATGGACCCTACGAAGGGGAGTAGTTCCCGACCTGCCCCGCTCGACGGGGCGCGGAGGTACGTCGACATACTGGTGGGTTCTCCCACCCGGTGTACCACCCGGTTCATCCCGGGCGAACGAGACCTTCGGCATAGACCATGCCGAAGCGCGCCCATTCCGCTCTTTCGGCAACATCCTCCGAAAGGCCGAAATGACCTTCCTCCCGCTCTTCCTCATCGCGCTCGGCGTCTCCGCCGACGCCTTCGCCGTGGCCCTCACCAAGGGCCTGCACATGCGGCGTTTCAACCTGAGGCACGCGGTGATCATCGCCCTCACCTTCGGCGTCTTCCAGGCGGTGATGCCGCTGATCGGCTGGCTGCTCGGCACGCAGTTCGCCCGCTACATCACCGAGTTCGACCACTGGGTGGCCTTCGCGCTGCTGCTGCTCGTGGGCGGCAAGATGCTCTGGGAGGCCTTCTCCTCGCACGAGGACACCGAGCGCGACTTCGACCGGCTCGACGTGCGCCAGCTGATCGTGCTCGCCGTCGCCACGAGCATCGACGCCCTCGCCGTGGGCATCACCCTCGCCTTCGTCGAGGTCTCGATCGGCTGGGCGGTCGCCCTCATCGGTGTGACGACCGCCGTGCTCGCATTCGTGGGCGTCGTCGTCGGCCGCCGGGTCGGCGCGCGCTTCGGAAAACCCGCCGAGATCGTCGGCGGTGTTGTGCTCATCCTCATCGGCACGCGCATCCTGCTCCAGCACCTCGGCATCTGGTGAGGGTGCGCACGTCCACGTGCGTACTTCCCGAAAGCGCGGCGGTCTCCTACGGTGAGGGGGTGAACTCCATCGCAATCACCGGGTCGACCGGCTACATCGGCGGGCTCGTCGCCCGCTCCCTCGCCGACGCGGGAGTGCCGCAGCGCCTGATCGTGCGCGACACCGCACGGGCCCCGCAGCTCGACGGCGCCGAGGTCGCGCAGGCCTCCTTCGGCGACCGCGCCGCCGTCGAGGCGGCGCTCGCGGGCATCGACACGGTCCTCATGGTCTCCGCCTCGGAGAGCGAGGACCGCGTCGATGCGCACCGCGCCTTCGTCGACGCGGCATCCGCCGCCCGGGTCTCGCACCTCGTCTACATCTCCTTCCTCGGCGCCTCGCCCACCGCCACCTTCACGCTCGCCCGCGACCACTCCGCCACCGAGCAGCACATCGCGGCCTCCGGCCTCGCCCACACCTTCCTGCGCGACGCGCTCTACCTCGACTTCATGGAGATGCTGGTGGGCGAGGACGGCGTCATTCGCGGGCCGGCCGGCGACGGGCTGGTGAGCGGGGTGAGCCGCGCCGACGTGGCCCGCTCCGCCACCGCGGTCGTGCGGGACCCGGGAGCGCACGCCGGTGCGAGCTACGACCTCACCGGCCCGGAGAGTCTCAGCATGAGCGAGATCGCCGCGACCATCGCACGCGAGCGCGGTGTGACGGTGTCGTTCCACAACGAGAGCCTCGACGAGGCCTACGCCTCGCGCGCCCGGTGGAACGCGCCCGGCTGGCAGAACGACGCCTGGGTCTCCACCTACACCGCCATCGCGGCGGGCGAGATGAACGCCCCGAGCGACGCCGTCGAGCGGCTGACCGGCCGCGCTCCGCAGTCGCTCGCCCAGGTGCTCGCGGCCACGGCGGCCGGGGCAGCCCGATGACCGGGGTGCTCGTGGTCGGCGAGGCGCTGATCGACGTCGTCACCCGCAACGGCGAGTCGGCCGCCCACCCCGGCGGCAGCCCGCTCAACGTCGCCGTCGGGCTGGCACGCCTCGGCCTGCCGGCCACACTGCACACGTCCATCGGTGTCGACGAGTACGGAGACCTCATCCGCTCGCATCTCGACGCCAGCGGCGTGCGCCTCAGCGCCGAGTCGGTGGCGGATGCGCCGACCTCCGTCGCCGAGGCCGCCATCGACGAGCGCGGCGCGGCGGAGTACGTGTTCCAGATCGAGTGGGACCCGCGGCCGCTCCCGGCCGCCGACGGCTTCGACGTGGTGCACACCGGCTCGATCGCCACGGTGCTGTCACCCGGACGCGACGCCGTGCGCGGCCTCGTCGAGGCCCTGCGGCCCGGAGCGACGATCAGCTTCGACCCGAACGTGCGGCCGAAGCTGTCGGGCCCGCGCGAGGAGGCGCTGCGGCTCGTGCTCGACCTCGTGCGGCTCGCCGACGTGGTGAAGGCCAGCGACGAGGACGTCGAGTGGCTCTACCCGGGACGCGACCTCGGCGAGGTGGCGGCGGAGTGGCGCGCGCTCGGGCCCTCGGTCGTGATCGTGACCCGGGGCGGGGAGGGCGCCCTCGCGGTGACGCGCTCGGACAGAATCGACGTGCCGGCCCCGGCCACGCAACTGGTCGACACCGTGGGCGCCGGCGACTCCTTCATGGCGGCGACGATCGCGGCCCTCGACGCGCGGTCGCTCACGGGCGCCGCCCATCGGGCCGACCTGGCGGCCATCGACCGGGCGACCCTGCTCGAGGTGGTCGAGTTCGCCGCGCGGTGCGCCGCCATCACGGTGAGCCGCGCGGGGGCGAATCCGCCCTGGTTGGACGAGGTGTCGACGGGTGCCCCCAGCGGGCGGGGCTTCGTGCTCACACGCACGGTCGACGCGTCGGCGGAGGAGGTCTTCCGCGCATGGACGGAGCCCGCTCGGCTCGGCTGGTTCCACAGCCCGCTCGCCCCTGCGACCGTGCCGATCGAGGTCGACCTGCGCGTCGGCGGCGCCTGGCGTCAGCAGATGATCGTCGGAGACGGCACCCCGTACATCACCGGCGGCATCTACCGGGAGATCTCAGCGCCGCACACCCTCGGGTTCAGCTGGGGAGCGGTGGGCGGGTGGCCGGAGCTGGATCCGGCAGACCCGCACAGCGGGCCGTCCGTCACGGTCGCTCTCGACGAGAGCGGCGACGGCACCACGATGACGGTCGCGGCGGAGTTCCCCGGAGGTTTCACCGGCGAGCAGGTTGCGGAGTGCCGCGCCGGCTGGGAGCAGACCATCGGCCGGCTCGTGGACACCTTCATCCGCTGAGGCTCGTCAGCCCATCGCGAAGGCGAAGACCAGCGCGCCCACGAAGCAGGCGACGCCGATTGCGAGGAACACCGTCGCGAGCAGGGCGAGGATGCGCTCGGCGTGACCGCGGCGGCCGAAGCGCATGCGGTACGGCGCGCGGTGGCAGTAGTAGACCGCCACATCGTCGTCGATGCCGACGTCGTGGCCCTCGTGCGGGTCGAGAACGCGCGAGTGCAGCGAGCCGTCGAGGGTCATCCAGCGTGCCTCGACCGGGTCGGTGCCGGGGATGATCACGGCCGACGTCGCGACCCACGGACCGTCGATCGCGCGCACGACGATCAGGGCGAAGAGGCTGAGCAGGCCGATGCCGAGGCCCAGCCAGGTGAAGGTCTCCAGCAGGATCTCCACGGTGTCTTCACTAGTCACCCGCCCATGCTATCCGGCGGTTATCACCGCGGGTGTCGCCCGGTAGCCGGAGTACACGACCCCGTTGTCGAAGCGGCGCTCGTCGTCGAGCTGCAGCTCGAGGTGCGCGTCGTGCGGCAGGTAGCGCGTACCCCCGCCCACGATCACCGGGCTCACGAAGACGTGGAACTCGTCGACGAGGCCCGCCCGCACGGCGTGGGCGGCGAGGGTCGGTCCGCCGATCGAGATCCGTCCCACCGTCTCGTCCTTGAGCCGCCGCACCGCGTCCGCGTCGAACTCACGCTCGATGCGGGTGCGCGCGCTGGAGACCGAGGGGAGTGTGGTGGAGTAGACGACCTTGTCGGCGCCCCGCCAGAGAGTGGCGTAGTCCTCGATCTCGCCCGGCTCGTCGGTGGTGTCCATGGTCTCCCAGGCGAGCATCACCTCGTAGAGGCGTCGTCCGTAGAGGTGGGTGCCGACCGGCCGCTCGAGGTCGTTCACGAAGGCGTGCACCTCCGGATCCGGGGCCGCCCAGTCGAAGTTGCCTGCCGCGTCGACGAAGTACCCGTCGAGCGACACGAGTCCGGTGTAGACGAGCGAACCCACGATCTGCCTCACTTCCGTTTCTTGCGACCCACCGCCCGCTGGGGAGTCGCCACGGGGGCGGGAACGTCCCAGATCTTGATGATCGCCCAGGCCACCGCGGCGATCGGAACCGAGAGCACGGCTCCGACGATGCCGCCGAGGATAGTGCCCGCGGTGAGGGCGAGCAAGATCACGAGCGGGTGCAGTTTGAGCGACTGGGCCATCACCACGGGCTGCAGGAAATTGCCCTCGAGCTGGTTGACGGCGATCACGATGATGATCACGATGAGCGCGGCGACCGGCCCGTTCGCCACCAGGGCGACGAGGGCGGCGAGGATTCCGGCGACGGTCGCACCGATCAGCGGGATGAAGGCGGAGAGGAACACGATCACGGCGAGCGGGAGCGCGAGCGGGACGCCGAGGATGGCGATGCCCACGCCGATCGCGACCGCGTCGACGAGCGCCACCGTCGCCGTGCCGCGCACGTAGCCACCGAGGGTGCGCACCGCGGTGGTGCCGATGCGCTGGCCGCGGGCGAGCACGTGGCCGTGGAAGGGGCGCAGGAAGAAGGCCCAGATGCGGTCGCCGTCCTTGAGGAAGAAGAAGAGGATCACGATCATCAGCACCGCGCCGGTGATGATTTCGCCCGCCACGGTGACGCCGGCGAGGGCGCCCGTGCCGAACTGGCTGCTCGTGAGGAAGTCGAGCACGGTCTCGCGCACCGTGTCGATCTGGGCCTGGTCGACGGGGATCGGGCCGTTCTCCACGAACTCGAAGAGCTGATCGATGCCGTCGGTGGCCGAGGCGGCGAGATCCGCCCACTGTCCGCGCACGGCGACCACGATCAGGGTGATGATGCCGCCGAAGACCACCACCGCGGCGACGAGAGTGATCCAGGTGGCGATGATCGCCGACAGGCCCTTCCTGCGCAGGAAGCCGATGACCGGGCTGGCCGCGGCGGCGAGGATCAGCGCGATGAGGATCGGGATGACCACGAGCTTCAGCTGGATCAGCGCGAACACCGCCACGGTGGCGAGGATCAGCACGAGCAGGATCTGCCCGCTGCGGATTCCGAGCACGCCGAGCCTGTCGGTGAACAGCTGGCGAACGGTGGGGCGGGAGGTGATCTCGTCGGACATGATCCTCACCCTAGGCGAACGGCGGATGCGCGGTTCGGCCTTGCGAGACCCGCGCACGCCGTGCAAATGGTGAATCGGCGTCGGTCGCCAATTGTTTACGTGCCGTCCACATCGTTTTCCTAGCGTGGCCCGGCTGCCGCACCGCACCTGTTGCGCAGTCATTCGCGCCCCACACGGGCGAAGATCTGGAGATACACAGTGATTGACTCGACAAGCCTGGCAACCGCCAAGCCGAGACGAACCCGCAACGCGATCGCCGCGCTCGGCGTCGTCGCCATCCTCGCGGGCACCGCTACGGCGTCCGCGCCTGCCGCCGACGCCGCCGACCTCCCGGCCACCGTCATCGACTCCGCAAGCACCGCGTGGAGCTACTCGGACAACGACACCGACCCTGCAGCAGGCAACGCCGACCGCCTGGTGTGGACCAAGGCCGCCTTCAACGACTCCGCCTGGAAGACCGCCACCGGCAGCTTCGGCGCCAAGGGGGGAAAGCTCGTCGCCTTCGACGGCTTCACGCCGAAGAACCTGCTCACGCAGTACAAGGCCGGCACCAGCGACGACGTGCGCACCTTCCACTTCCGCTCGGAGTTCACCCTCACCGCCGACCAGCTCGCCGACACGGCGCGCCTGAACGGAACCATCGCGTACGACGACGCCGTGCAGATCTTCGTCAACGGCACGCAGGTGGCCGGCTTCGCCGACGCCCGTGTCACCGACGCCCCCGAGGCCGAGAAGAACCTGATGTACGCCGGCACCGGCGGCAGCGCCCCGGCGACGTCCGACTTCGTTGTGCCCGCATCCGCTCTCGTCGCCGGTGAGAACACCGTCGCCGTGGCGCTCTACCAGGACCGCGTCGCCAGCTCGGACATCTACTTCGACATGAAGTCGCTCGCTCCGGTGCACCTCAACGAGCCGGCGACGCTCTCCGACCTCGTCCTCACCGTCGGTGCGGACGAGACCTCCCGCGCCATCACCTGGTACTCGAACGTCGACACCGCGCAGAGCGTGCAGTTCGCCCCCACCTCGACCGTCGTCGACGGCGTCTTCCCCGCATCGGCCGTCACCGCCGCCGCGACCGGCGCCCTCACCACGAGCGGCGAGTACAACCGCAAGGCCGTTATGGGCGGTCTCGCCGAGAACACCGCCTACTCCTACCGCGTCGGCAACGCCGCGAACGGCTGGTCGGCCACCAAGACCTTCCGCACGCACGACTTCGACGGCGACTTCAACTTCCTCTTCTTCGGCGACCCGCAGATCGGCGCCTCCGGCAGCGTGGCGAACGACCGTGCCGGCTGGGTCGACACCGTGAACCTCGCGGCGAAGACCTACCCCGACAGCGAGATGCTCTTCTCCGCCGGCGACCAGGTGAACACCGCCTCGAGCGAGGCCGAGTACGCCGCGTACCTCGCCCCCGAGCAGGTCACCAGCATCCCCACCGCGCCCGTCAACGGCAATCACGACGTGGGATCGAAGGCCTACGAGCAGCACTACAGCGTGCCGAACAACGACCCGACCGCGGGAGCAGCGGCGAACGCCAACTCCTCGGGCGGCGACTACTGGTACATCTTCAAGGACGTGCTGTTCGTCGTGATCAACACGAACAACGGCGACACCGCCTCGCACAACACCTTCATGAAGCGCGTCGTCGCCGAGCAGGGTGCGAACGCGAAGTGGAAGGTGCTCGGGTTCCACCACTCGATCTACTCCGTCGCGGCCCACACCGACGACACGCAGATCAAGAACCTGCGCGCCGCGCTGCCGACCATGATCTCCGACCTCGACTTCGACCTGGTGCTGCAGGGCCACGACCACAGCTACACCCGCAGCTACCTGATCAAGAACGGCGTCGTCGCCAACCCCGACGAGCAGAAGGCCAGCGGCACCGTCACGGCTGAGGACGGCGAGGTTCTCTACGTCACCGCCAACTCAGCCAGCGGATCGAAGTACTACGACGTGCAGGCGCCCGACGCCTTCTTCGCCTCGGTGATCAACCAGGAGTACGTGCGCAACTACTCCAACGTCGACGTCACCGACGACTCGCTCACCGTCACCACGCTGCGCAGCCAGCAGTACCAGGGCAACGTCGTGAACACGGTCGTCGACAAGGTCACGCTGAAGCGCGCCGACGCCGTCGCCCCGGTCCTCACCGTTCCCGCCGACTCGACCATCGCGGCCGGCTCGGCGTTCGACCCGCTCACCGGCGTCACCGCGGTCGACGAGGTCGACGGCGAGATCACCTCGAAGGTCACCGTCACCGGAACCGTCGACACCGCGACCGCGGGCGTCTACACGCTGGTCTACTCGGTGCAGGACGCGGCGGGCAACACCTCCACCGCTACCCGCATCGTCACGGTCGCCGCCGTGCTCACGCAGGTCACCGCACCGAGCATCTCCGGCGCCGCACGCGTCGGCGTCACGCTCACGGCCGACGCCGGCACCTGGACCCCGGCGGCCACCTCGGCCGCCTACCAGTGGCTGCGCAACGGACAGCCGATCGACGGCGCCACCTCGGCCACGTACCTGACGGTCGCGGCCGACGCCGGAACGGCCGTCACGGTGCGCGTCACCGCGTCGCGCCTCGGGGCAGCGGATGGCGTCGCCACGAGCGCCGCCGTGAACATCGCGGCCCTCGTCGCGGATCCTGCCGCACCCGGTGCCGGCCCTGCCGCACCCGCCGCCTCGCCGATCGCCGCCGTGCTGGCGTCGACCGGTGTCGAGGTCTCCGGTCTCGTCGGCTTCGCCGCAGTGCTGCTGGCCCTCGGCGCCGCGCTCTTCGGAGCGCGTCGTGTGCGCCTGGCCCACCGACAGGACTAGCGCGACCGCGTGATCATCGGGCCGGGTCCGGGGGAGCTCCCCGGGCCCGGCCCTTCAGCACTCTCCGAACCCTCAGGAATGACCATGCACTCCAGACCGCTCCGCATCGCGCTTCTCGCGGCCGCACTCGCCCTGGTCGCGATCACCGCCGGCTGTGCGACACCGCCCGCCGATGTCGCGGCGCTCACGCCGCCGCACGCCGCCGCGCCCGTGGACACCGGCACGCCGCTGCCGGTGCCCGGGAGCACCTCCACACCCGCGCCCGGATCGTGGGACGCCGTCGAGATCCCCGCCGGGCTCGCGCTCGTGATCGTCACTTCCGCCGATGACGCTGCCGACGCCGAGACGACCGCGGCGATCGCCGCCATCGAGTCCTATGCCACCGCCCACGACGCCGCAGTCACCGTGACGAGCGGCCCCGACCTCGAGCGACTGCTGCTCGAGGCCGCCGCCGCGCAACCGGACGCGATCATCACCCTCGGGCCGGCAGGACTCGACGCGATCGACCGCGCCTCCGCCTCGAACCTCGCCGTGCCGTTCCTGCTCATCGGCGCGCAGCTCCCGGAGCCGACGGACAACGTCTCCGCCGTGATCTGGCCGGGCGCGGACTCGCGGGCGTCGGACGGCGCCGTCGCCGGCTCTCTCGCGGCGCACGCCGCATCCGCTGTCTCCGTCGGGATTGCCGCCGTCGTCGAGGGCCGCACGGGCACCGTGTTCGAGCTCGGGGCCTGAGCGTCAGTTCTCGGACTGGGCCGTGCGCTGCGCGGCGTCCATCGCCTCGGCGTGCGTGGTCTTGCCCTGCTCGACGAGGTCGTCGTTGTCGGTGATCACGCCGACGGCCTCGGTGAGCCGGCCGCCGATCGACTGCGCCGCATCCGCCAGCGTCAACGGCGTCTCGCGGTCGGCGTCCTCCGACACCTCGGCGATGTGCAGCTCGGCGGTCTCGTCGCCGTCGGCGACGGTCTCGCGGGCGTGCTCGACGCAGAGGCGCGCCACCTCCTCGGCGTGTGCGTACATCACCGAGTGCGCGGCTCCCGGCATCTCCCACAGCCGCGACGACGGCAGCAGCTCGCCGACGCGCTTCACCCAGTCGCGCGGTGCGACGCCGTCGAACTCGCCGCGGATCACGAGGGTGTGCGCCGCGATCCTCGGCAGCGCGTCCTCGATGCGGTAGGTCATCATCTGCGGGAGCACGCGGGAGAACCACTTGACGCCGCAGAACATGTAGGCGCTCACCGCCAGCACCTTCACGGCGCCCGGCTCGTGTGCCGCCGCGCGAAGGAAGTGCCTCGCCTGGGTGAGCAGCCTGCGTTCGGCGGGGTTCACGACCGGGCCGATCAGCACGATGCTCGAGAGGTCGGAGCGCCGCGAGGCGAGGTCGCTCACGATCTGGCTTCCCATCGAGTGGCCGACGACGATCGGGTCGTCGAGGCCGAGCTCGTCGATCACGAGGCCGACCAGGTCGGCATAGTGGCGGATGCTCATGGCCGTGTCGGGATGCGGGACGCCGCCGAATCCGGGGAGGTCGAGAGCGTAGACGGGGCCGAACTCGTTGAGATTCGGGGCGAGGCGCTCGAAGTAGGTGGAGGAGACGCCGATGCCGGGGATCAGCACGAAGGGGCGCTCGCCGGTGGTGCCGATCGAGTTGACGCGCACGTACACGTCGTCGACGGCGTGCTCCTGGTTGGCGCGCCCCTGACCGCCGCGCCCCCGGCTCGCATAGACGCGCTGCACCTCAACGCGGGTCTTCGACCTGCCGAGGTGTCGTCTGTGCGCCATTCCTCTACGGTAGCGGTCAGTTGCCGAGGTCGAGGCGGGCGTCGTCGCTCACGCTGAGCACGCCGTCGCGGAAGGTGACCGCGCGCAGGTCGGGCACCACGGCGTCGGCGCCGAAGCCGAGCGCACCCGTGCCGATGCCCACGATGGTGCCGATGCCGGCGGCGAGGGCCGACTGGATGCCCGCGGGCGCGTCCTCGAAGACCGTGCAGTCCGCCGGGTCGAGGCCGAGTGCCGCGGCACCGCGCAGGTAGGGCTCCGGGTGCGGCTTGCCGTCGGACACGTCGTCGGCCGTGACCAGCAGCGCGGGGAAGCGGAGCCCGGCCGCGGTGATGCGCGCACTGGCGAGCGGGCGCAGGGCCGAGGTGACGACGGCCCATGATCCGCCGTTCAGGGATGCGAGCAGGTCGACGGCACCCGGCATGGCCAGCACCTGCGCGGCGGTGCGGAGCTCGGCGTCGACGAGGTCGCTCTCCGCCTGCGCGAACACCTCGGGGGCCACGAGCGCGGCGACGGAGTCGCCCATCCGCCGCCCGTGCACGATGTCGCGGTGGAAGTCGAAGGAGGGGGCCCAGGTGCGCGCCCAGTCGTTCCAGGCGAGGGCGGCGGAATCGTGGGAGTCGGCGAGCACGCCGTCGCAGTCGAAGAGCAGGCCGCGGGTGGTGAAGTCGGTCATGCCTTCAACGGTACGCGGCGTGCCGCCGTCGTGCCGCCGCCCGCCGCTACCGCCTCGGAAACCGCTACTCGTTGCCGATCTTCTTGTCGGCCGCGTCGCGTGCACCGTCGATCTTCTCGTCGTGCTTGCCGCCGGTCGCCTTCTTGGCGGCATTGGCGACGCCCTCGAGCAGCTTGTCGCTCACGTTCTCGGCCTTCTCGCTCTTCAGCGCCTTCTTCACCGAGTCGGAATCGAGGAAGGCCTGCGCCTTCTTCGTGATGTCGCCTAGGCCTGCCATGTCGAACTCCTTCGTATGCGGGACGGATTCTCTGCCGAAAACGCTACACCGCGGGCCCTGGGAGGGTTCGGGATGGCGCTGCGGGTCTCAGCGTGTAAGGGCGCGGCGACGCCGCCTCTCGCGCTGTTGTTGCGGCGGCGCTACGCTACCGGCCATGGCGCGCACGCATCCTCAGGTGATCGACCCGCGGCATCCGCTGGTCGAGAAGGTGAGGGCGATCTGCCTCGCCTATCCCGAGTCCGGCGAGGTCGAGGCCTGGGGCCGCCCCACCTTCCGGGCGGGCAAGAGGATCTTCGTGATGGTCTCGGCCAGCATGGACCGGCCGTTCACCATCGTGTTCAAGCCGGAAGCGGATGAACGGCTCGCCTATCTCGCGGACGACCGCTTCTACAGTCCGCCCTACTGGGGGCCGGGCGGATGGCTGGCGACGGCGATCGATGGGCCTCACGTCGACTGGACCGAGCTCGCCGAGATCATCGACACCTCGTACCGGCAGGTGGCTCTCGTGCGCCAGATTCGGGCTTTGGACAATTGAGGGCCAAAGCACTGGTATAGTCTTCGAGTTGGCATTTTCGCCCAGAGCGAGAATGAGAAACATGCGCCCGTAGCTCAGCGGATAGAGCAATTGACTACGGATCAATAGGCCGGGGGTTCAAATCCCTCCGGGCGCACCACTGAAAGCCCCGCACATTCGTGCGGGGCTTTCGTCGTCAAGCGGCCGCGCGAGCTCTCCTCGCGGGGTTCAGGCCGGCTCCAGTACCGTCGCCTCGAGAACGGACTGGCGGAAATGCGCGACGAGCGGGCGCAGATCGACCTGGTGCCAGACGGCCCAGAGGGGCACGGAGTTCGTGTACCACGACAGCTCGCGCACCACGACGCCGGCGGGCGCGGCCTGCGCGACGCTCCTCTGGATCATCGCCATTCCCAGGCCGGATGCCACGAGGCCGAGTGCCGTCGAGGTGTCCGTGGTGTCGAAACGGATCGACGGTGTGAATCCCGCCTGCACGCACGACGACAGGAACGCGTCCCTCCAGCCGGGGCGGTGATCGTTCTCGATAGCGACCCAGGGCTGCTGGTGCAGATCGCCGGGAGTGATCACGTCGCGGGCAGCGAGCGGATCACCTGCCGGCATCGCGAGTACGAGCGGGTCCGCGAGGAGTTGCTCGCCCCGGAGCTGGGGGTCGTCGGATGCCGGGGGCTCGCAGACGAACGCGATGTCGAGCGAGCGCTGGCGGAGGCCCTCGAACTGTTCCTCCGGGCGGAGTCCGTACAGTGCCACGTGCACACCGGGCCTGTCGCCGTGCAGGTCGCGCAGGGCGCGCGGGAGAACATCCGTGCTCATGGCGTCTGCGACGTATCCGATGCAGAGCCCCCCTTCCTCGCCCCGGCCGAGCCGTCGGCCGAGGTTCTCGAGGCGGTCGGCATGCCGCAGCACCGCCTTCGCCTCGGCGAGGAAGACGCGGCCGTCCGAGGTGAGGCTGATGCGCTTCTGCGCCCGGTCGAAGAGCCGGAGTCCGAGCCGGCTCTCGAGCTTGGCGATCTGCCGACTCAGCGGCGACTGGGAGATTCCGAGGATGTCGGCGGCGTGACCCACGTGCTCCTCTTCGGCGACGACGACAAAGTAGCTGAGTTCTCTCAGATCTAGCACTTCAGACCAATCATGGCTCAAGTATTGCACAACGAGTCTTGGACAGACTCAACTCGGATCCGTAGGGTCGAGAGCACAACGAAACACGAGTACAGAAAGTGTGAGCGCTATGAGCATCTCCACCCTCCTGCCAGGAGCCATCGGCTTCGGTACCGCCCCGCTGGGCAACATGTTCCGCGAGATTCCGGATGCCGAGGCCCGCGCAACCGTCGAGGCCGCGTGGGACCACGGCATCCGCTACTTCGATACCGCACCGTTCTACGGCGCCGGACTCGCCGAGCTGCGGCTGGGCGAGGTGCTGTCACAGAAGCCGCGCGACGAGTACGTGCTCAGCTCCAAGGTCGGCCGGGTGATCCTCGACGAGGTCGAAGACCCCGCGGCGCGCGACATGGGCGAGAAGGGCGGGCTCTTCGCCCACGGACGCCCGAACACGATGGTCAACGACTATTCAGCGGATGCGACGCTCCGGTCGATCGAGGACAGCCTGGCGAGACTCAAGACCGACCGCCTCGACATCGTCTATGTGCACGACATCGCCCAGGACTTCTACGGCGACGAGTGGCTCGCCTACTTCGAGGCTGCGCGCACCGGCGCGTTCCGCACACTGACGCGGCTGAAGGAGGAGGGCGTCATCGCGGCCTGGGGTGTGGGAGTGAACCGCGTCGAGGCGCTGGAGACGGTTCTCGCGCTCGACGAGCCGAAGCCCGACGCCTTCCTCCTCGCCGGGCGGTACACGCTGCTCGATCACGAACGCGCCCTGCAGCGGCTGCTGCCCTCCGCATTGGAACGAGGCGTGGACATCGTGGTCGGTGGACCCTACAGCTCGGGCATCCTCGCGGGCGGCACGCACTTCGAGTACCAGCCGGCCAAGCCGGAGATCATCGAGAAGGTCGGCCGCATGACGGATCTCGCCACGAAGCACGGCATCGGAATCAAATCCGCTGCACTGCAGTTCTCGCTGGCGCACCCCGCCATCGCGGCGGTCATTCCGGGTGCCACCCGGCCGAGCCGCATCGCGGAGGACATGGTGGGGCTGAGTGAGAAGATCCCCGCCGCGTTCTGGGACGACCTGCGCGCCGAGGGCCTCATCGCGGCCGAGGCTCCGGTGCCCGCCGCGGCGTAGCCCCGTGTCGGCTTCCTCGACGCGATCACACACTGCCCCGATAGGGTCAGGTGCATGACGGACCCCGTTCAGGCTCCTCCGGGCTGGTATCCCAGCGGTGTCCCCGGTGAGGAACGATGGTGGAGTGGTGTCGAGTGGACTGCTCATGCGCGTCCGACGCCCGAGCCCGTTGTCGTGGGCAGCGCCCCGCCAGCACCTTCTGGTCCGGCAGCAAGGACGGGAGCCTCGCCGGCGCGATCGTCTGCGCGGTCATCCTCTCCCTCATCTATCGCGGGCTCAGCCGAGCAGGTGGGTCACCGTAGCGGATGCCGCATCCCAGCGCCGCAGAGACGTCGCCGTGGTCGGTCCACCGGCTGCGATCGCGCGCGTCCCGTCGAGCAGGCGCAACGCCTGGGGGAGCGCATCCACGCGGATACGGCGGGCGAGGGTGATGTGCGGCGTCCACTCCCCGGGGCGGGTGTGCGGGGCGTCCGCGCCGTCGCCGGCGATGGAGTGCAGTGCCGCGTGGAAGGCGAGCAGCCCCGCGTCGGGCACGATCGAGCGCGCCAGCACCCGCCGATCGCCCGACCCGAAGAGGATCGGATCGCCGATCTCCAGCGCGAGCGGCAGGGTGACGACGGTGGCGAGCCGCGCGCGCGTGATCGGCGGTATGGACGGCCGCACGAGCAGGGTGACGTGGGGGCGGTTGCTCGGTGCGGTGTGCGCCGCGAGGCTGGAGAGACCGGCGTCGGCCAGTGCCGTCCACTCCGCGCGGATGCGCGCCTCCGAGTCGGCATCGAGCAGGAGCTCGAGGCTGACGACGGGTGCACGGCCCGGTTCCATGCGGGTGGCTCAGACCGTGTCGGCGCTGCGCGCCGCCGGATCCATCGCCGACAGGTTCGACAGCAGCTGCAGCCCGTCGTGGGAGGCGGAACCCGGCTCGGCGGAGAACACGAGCATCTGGAGACCGTGGTCCGACGAGAGGTCCATGCCCTGGAAGGTGAGGTCGAGGGCTCCGACAACGTGGTGATGCACGCTCTTGATGCCGGTGCGGTGCTCGCGAACGTCGTGTGAGCCCCAGAGTCTGCGGAAGAGATCGCTGCGGGTGGAGAGCTCGCCGACGAGGTCGCTGAGCTGACGGTCGTAGGGGGAGCGGCCGGCCTCCGCACGCAGGATGGCGACGATCTGGCGGGCGTTGGCCTCCCAGTCCCGGTAGAAGGACTGCGACGCCGGATCGAGGAACACGAAGCGGGCGGCGTTCGCCGGCCTGGACGCATCGTCGAACATCACCGAGAACAGCGCGCGTCCGAGCCGGTTGGTGGCGACGGCGTCGAGGCGGCCGTTCTGGATGAAGACCGGGACCGTCGACATGGCGTCGATGGTCTGCTGCATGCCGGGGCTCAGCTGAGTCGTGCGGGCCTGGCGTCCGCGGTGCGGATGGGCGCCGGCGTTCGCGGCGCGCACGAGGTCGTAGAAATGGGAACGCTCCGCGTCGTCGAGGTGCAGCGCGCGGCTGATGCCGTCGATGACTGCCTCGGAGACGCCGCTCGCGTTGCCCCGTTCGATGCGCTTGTAGTACTCGGCGCTCATGCCCGCCACCAGGGCGACCTCCTCGCGGCGCAGTCCCGGCACGCGGCGACGGCCGCCGAAGTCGGGCAGGCCCGCCTCCTGCGGCGTCAGCTTCGCCCGGCGCGAGACCAGGAAGTCGCTGAGGTCGTTGTCGTTCTCCATGCACACGAACTTACGCCGCCCCTGCGCGTGTAGAGGGTCCCTCCCAGAGCACCTCTAGGTGGGGCCACGCTCAATCCGGCGACGGGCGATTGACTCGAAGCGACAGCCGCCCGGTGCGGGCGTCACACACTTCGAGAAAGGTTTCACCATGAGTAACGTCTGGTTCATCACCGGCTCCGCCCGCGGAATGGGCGTCGATATCGCACGGGCGGCGCTCGCCGCGGGTCACTCGGTCGTCGCGACGGCTCGCGACGCGGCCAAGGTCGCGGCGGCGCTCGGCGAGCACGAGAACCTCCTCGCCCTCTCGCTCGACATCACCGATTCCGCCGCGTCGGAGGCTGCGGCCGCCGCGGCGGTGGAGCGGTTCGGGCGCATCGATGTGCTCGTGAACAATGCGGGCAACTTCTACGCCGGGTATTTCGAGAACGTCAGCGAGAAGCAGCTGCGGGCCCAGATGGAGACCAACTTCTTCGGCCCTCTCAACGTGACCCGCGCCATCCTGCCGGTCATGCGTACGCAGCATTCCGGCCAGGTGATCACCGTCACCTCGGCCGCCGGCCTGATGGGGCAGGAGTTCGTCGCCGCATACGCGGCATCGAAGTTCGCGCTTGAGGGCTGGATGGAGTCGCTCCGCTTCGACCTTGCGCCGTACGGCATCAGCACCATGGCGGTCGAGCCCGGTTTCTTCCGCACCGAGCTGCTCGTCGAGGGGGCCTCGACCATCTGGCCCGAGCTCGAGATCGAGGACTACGCCGCACGCACCACCGAGACGATCGCGGCCTGGTCGAGCATGAACGGGCTGCAGGGCGGCGACCCGGAAAAGCTCGCGCAGGCGCTCGTCACCCTCTCCGACTCGGGGGAGCTCCCGCTGCGCTTCCTTGCGGGAGCGGATGTCATGGCCGGCGTCGAACAGAACCTCGCGACCGTCCAGGGCCAGATCGACGCCCACCGCGAGCTGTCGGCATCGCTCGGGTTCGACGCCTGATCCAGCACCGTCCGGCACGGGCGAAGGCCCCGCATTCCTGCGGGGCCTTCGTGTACTGCTGTGCGGCGGCTACTTCGAGCCGGCGGCGAGCTCCTCGATGTCGTCCACGCCGGCAGCCGCGGCGTCGCGACGACGCTGACGCAGCGACGGTGCGACGAGAGCGGCGACGATGGCGAGCACGCCGACGCCGGCCGAGGCCCAGAACCCGATCGTGAACGCGTCGTCAACGGGGGCGCCCTGCGGTGAGACGTTCGACGAGAGCAGCGCGGCGATGACGGCGGTGCCGATGCTGCTGCCGATGGTGCGGAGCACGGTGTTGGCGCTGATCGCCTCGCCGGTCTGCGCGGCGGGGACGCTCTCGACGATCGCGTTCGACGTCGCTGCGAGGGCCATGCCGATTCCGATGCCGGTGAGCACTCCCGAGACAAGGATCTGCCAGGCCTCGGCGTGCCCGAGCGCCGGGATGACGAACGCGACGGCGACGGCGACGCCACCGATCAGCATAGGGATCTTCGGGCCGATCCGGCGGATGAGTGCTCCGGCGACGACTCCGGAGACGACCATGGCGACGACGGTCGGAAGCAGGTAGAGGCCGGCCTCGCTCACGCTCTTGCCGAATCCGTAGCCGAGCACGGTGGGCAGCTGCAGCAGGGTGGGGACCAGGATGAACGTCCCGAACATCGCGAATCCGAAGGCGAGAGCCACCACGTGCGCGGTCCACACCCCGCGGTGGCGGAAGAGGCGCACGTCGATCAGGGGCTCTGCGACGCGAAGCTCCACAACGACGAAGGCGACGAGGGCGAGGGCGCCGAGCGCGAGAAGGCCGATGGTCTTGACGTCGTCCCAGCCCCAGTTCTGACCCTCGCTGATGGCGAGGAGCAGGGAGACGAGGCTGACGGAGAGGATGGCGGTGCCGAGCAGGTCGAGACGGCCGGGCGTGCGCACGGGCGACTCCTTCATGCCGAAGATCGCTCCGAGGAGGGCGATGGCCACGAGGATCGCGGGCAGCCAGAACAGCCAGTGCCAGGAGAGCGCCTCGACGATGGGCCCGGCAGCGACGATGCCGACGCCGGCGCCGATACCGAAGATCGCGGAGAGCAGTCCGATGGTCACGCTGACGCGCTCCTTGGGGAGCTCGTCACGGACGATGCCGATGGAGAGCGGCATCACGGCTCCGGCCGCCCCCTGCAGGATGCGCCCGATCACCAGAACGCCGAGGCTCGGCGCGAGAGCGGCGACCAGGGTGCCGACCAGCAGCAGCGAGAGCACAACGATGAGCACCTTGCGCTTGCCGACCATGTCGCCGAGGCGGCCGAGGATCGGTGTGAGCACGGCGGCGGAGAGCAGGTAGGCGGTGAGCACCCAGCTCGCGTCGCTGGTCGAGACGCCGAGGTCCTGGCCGATGGTGCCCAGAGCGGGGGCGACGAGCGACTGCAGCACTGCGAAGGACAGGCCGCCGAGCGACAGGTACAGGATGATCGCGGAGCCGCCTTTGCGCGGCGCCCCCGCGCTGGACGGGCTGAGGGTGGGAACAGATCCCGTTGCGGGATTCTGAATGGTGGCGGACAAGGCTCTCCTCGGCGTGTAAACAGATGCTGACTTAGGAAGTGTACGCGCGCCGGGCGCAATGTCAACAAACGTTTACAAGATCGCGACCCCGAGTACACTTCTGTGAGGAAGTGAGACATGGGCGATAAGACACAGGGGTCGACGGGCATGCTCGAACAGGCGGGGACCGACGCAGACGACGAGCTGGTGCGATCGGGCAGGGACGCGGCGGTGACGAGGCGCGCGCTGGTGCGGGCCGCTCGCCGACGCTTCGCGACGGACGGCTATCGCGCCACCACCGTGCGCCACATCGCCGCCGACGCGGGCGTGAACGTCGCCCTGATCAACCGGTACTTCGTGTCGAAGGAAGGCCTGTTCGAGGCCTGCATGCTGCGCACCTCCGACGAGCTGGACACGCAGACCCCGACCCCGTCGTCGAATCTGTCCGAGGTGATCGACCGGCTCATCAGTCACGCGGTGAACGCCCCCGACAGCGACGACCCCCTGCAGCTGCTGTTGCTGCTGCGGTCCTCCGGAGACGACAGCGCGGACCGTATCCGTCGCCGTACCCTGGAGCACTTCACCGACAAGCTCGCCGCGCGCGCGGGCTGGGACCCGCACGACGAGAGCACGCAACCGATCCGCCTGAACGCCCAGATTGCGATCGCCACGTTGCTCGGAATCGTGATGCTCCGCACCTCCGCCGCGGCGCAGCCGATGGCGTCGGCGACGCACGACGATCTCGCCGCTCCGCTCGGGCGGGTCTTCCGCACCCTGCTGGCCGACAGCCACGCGTAGAGCCGCCCACCGAGGAGGTACTCGGAGAGCCTCTCTCGCTGGGGAGTCCCGGCGTAAAGTCGCCCCATGGACCCCCGCACCGACATCCGCGAATTCCTGACCTCGCGCCGCGCGAAGATCACGCCGGAGCAGGCGAAGCTCCCCGCCTACGGCGGCAACCGCCGCGTCGCCGGCCTCCGCCGTGAGGAGGTCGCGATGCTCGCCGGGGTGAGCGTCGACTACTACACGAAGCTCGAGCGCGGCAACTTCGGGTCGGTCTCGGAGGGAGTGCTCGAGGCGCTCGTGCGCGCGCTCCAGCTCGACGAGGCCGAGCGGGAGCACCTCTTCCACCTCGCCAACGCGACCGCCACCGTGAGGCCCGGCGGTCACCGCGAGGCGTCGCAGCAGGTGCGCCAGGCGGTGCAGCGGGTGGTCGACGGACTCTCCGACGCCCCGGCGTTCGTGCGCAACAACCGTCGCGACCTGCTCGCGAGCAATGCGCTGGGCCGCGCCCTGTACTCGCCGATCTACGAGGGCACACCGCCCGGCCAGCCGGTGAACACCGTGCGCTACCTGTTCTTCGACCCGAGCGCGCGCGACTTCTTCCGCGACTGGAAGAAGGCGGCCGCCGATGTGGTCGCGAACCTCCGCACCGAGGTTGGCCGGGATCCCCACGACCGTGTGCTGCAGGAGCTGATCGGCGACCTGCTCGCGCGCAGCACCGAGTTCTCGACGCTCTGGGCCTCTCACGACGTGCGGTACCACGACACCGGATTCAAGTCCGTGCACCACCCGGAGATCGGCGACGTCGACCTCACCTTCGAGACCATGGAGCTCCCCGCCGACCCCGGACAGGCGCTCATCGTCTACGGGACGGAGCCCGGTTCGGCGTCCGAGGCCTCCCTGCGCCTGCTCGCCAGCTGGGCCGCGACCGCGGCCGTCGAGTCCCGCGCCGACGCGGGCTGAGGGAGGCACTGCCAGTACCCCGATCGACAGGGACTCTCGGGCGGGGCCCGGGAGGCGTTGACTGGAGTCATGAGAGCAACACTGATGTACGGCGCCGGCGATGTCCGCGTCGAGACCGTCCCCGATCCGATCATCCAGCAGCCCACCGACGCGATCGTGCGCATCGTCGCCGGCTGCATCTGCGGCAGCGACCTGTGGCCGTACGCGTCCAAGCCGGCGACCGACGACGGAACCCGCATGGGCCACGAGTTCGTCGGCATCGTCGAGGAGCTCGGCTCCGAGACCACCGGCCTGAGCGTCGGCGACTTCGTCATCGCCCCCTTCGTCGCCTCCGACGGCACCTGCGACTTCTGCCGTGAGGGCCTCCAGACGAGCTGCCGTCACGGCGGCCACTGGGGCGGCCACGAGGACGGCGGCCAGGGCGAGTTCGCCCGCGTCCCGCAGGCCTCCGGCACCCTCGTCGTCGTGCCCGCCGGCTTCGATGAGAAGCTCATCCCCTCGCTCCTCAGCCTCTCCGACGTCATGTCGACCGGCTACCACGCCGCCAAGAAGGCGCGCATCGAGCCCGGACAGACCGTCACGGTGATCGGCGACGGCGCGGTCGGACTCTCCGCGGTCCTCTCCGCGAAGCTCATGGGCGCATCGCGCATCATCCTCATGGGCCGCCACGAGGCGCGCACCGCCCTCGGCCGCGAATTCGGTGCAACCGACGTTGTCGCCGAGCGTGGCGACGAGGGCATCGCCCGCGTCAAGGAGCTCACCGGCGGCGACGGCACCCACGTGGTGCTCGAGGCGGTCGGCCTCAAGCCCGCGATCGAGACCGCCATCGCGGTCGTGCGCGACGGCGGCACCATCAGCCGTGTCGGCGCCCCGCAGTTCTCCGAGGTGCCGCTCGGCTTCCCCGAGTTCATGCGCAACATCACCCTGACCGGCGGCGTCGCCCCGGCCCGCGCCTACATCGACGAGCTGCTTCCGCTCGTGCTCGACGGCACGATCGACCCCGGTCGCGTCTTCGACCGCACGATCGGCCTCGACGGGGTGCCCGCCGGCTACCAGGCCATGGCCGATCGCGAAGCGCTCAAAGTCCTCGTCCGCCCGTAACCGAAGGAGAAGCAGAATGACAACCATCACCCTGAACAACGGCGTGGTCATGCCGATTATCGGACTGGGCGTCTTCCAGACGCCACCCGAGGAGACGACGGATGCAGTCGCATCCGCTCTGAGAATCGGCTACCGCCACATAGACACCGCGGCCGCGTACGGAAACGAGCGCGAGGTCGGCGAGGGCATCCGTCGTTCCGGCGTGCCCCGCGAGGAGATCTTCATCGAGACCAAGGTGTGGATCAGCGACTACGGCTACGAGGAGACCCTGCACGCCTTCGACAAGAGCGCCGGCAAGCTGGGCGTCGAGCAGATCGACCTGCTCATCCTGCACCAGGCTCTTCCGGGCGAGTTCGCCAAGACCGTCGGCGCCTACAAGGCCCTCGAGAAGCTGCTGGCCGACGGCAAGGTGCGCGCGATCGGTGTCAGCAACTTCATGGTCGAGCACCTCACCGACCTGCTCGCACAGACCGACGTCGTGCCGGCGATCAACCAGATCGAGCTGCACCCGTACTTCCAGCAGCCCGAGGTGCACGCTTTCGACACCGAGCACGGCATCGTCACCCAGGCGTGGTCGCCGATCGGCGGCATCACCTCGTACCGCGGTTCGGGCAAGCGCAGCTTCGACGAGCCCGTGATCCTCGCGATCGGTGAGAGGCACGGCAAGACGGCCGCCCAGGTGATGCTGCGCTGGCACATCCAGAAGGGGGTGCAGGTCATCCCGAAGTCGACGAAGCCTGAGCGCATCGCCGAGAACTTCGACGTCTTCGACTTCGAGCTCACCGCCGGCGAGCTCGCCGAGATCGACGCGCTCGACACCGGCGTGCGCGGCGGTCCCGCGCCCGAGGCCGTCACGCTCGAGGCCTTCGGTCGGGAGATCCCGGAAGCATGAGCACCCCCACGAGACCACAGGTAGTCCTCGTCGTCGGCGCGACCGGCAGCATCGGACGCCACGTCGTCGCGGAGGCCGTGCGCCAGGGCTACGAGACCCGGGCGCTCGTGCGCGACGCCTCACGCGTCGGCCGACTCGATCCGGCGGCGACCCTGGTCGTCGGCGAGCTGACCCGGCCCGACACCCTCGCCGACGCGGTAGCGGGTGTCGACGCGGTCGTGTTCACGCAGGGATCGTCGTACGGCGATGCCGCAGCAGCCGAGGCCGTCGACTACGGCGCGGTGAAGAACGTGCTCCAGACCCTCGATGGGCGGACGGTGCGCATCGCGCTCATGACCTCGATCGGTGTGACCAAGCCGGGCGGCAGCCACGACTGGAAGCGGCGCGGGGAACGCCTCGTGCGCGCCAGCGGCAACGCCTACACGATCGTGCGTCCGGGCTGGTTCGACTACAACGACGACGACCAGCTCGAGATCACCTTCCTGCAGGGCGACACCCGCCTCGCCGGAAGCCCGGCCGACGGCGTCATCGCACGCCACCAGATCGCCCGGGTGCTCGTCGACAGCCTCGCCTCCGAGGCCGCCGACCACGTCACCCTCGAACTCGTCGCCGAGCGCGGCCCCGCCCAGGACGACCTCGAACCCGTCTTCGCCCGCCTCGACAAGGACGCCCCCGGATCGGTCGACGGAGTGCGCGACCCGGGCAACATGCCGGCCGGATCCGAACCCGACCGCGTGCGTGCCGACCTCGACTCGCTCACGAACTAGGAGAGAACAATGGACTACCGACTTCTCGGACGCACCGGCGTCGAGGTCAGCCCGCTCGCGCTCGGCACCATGATGTTCGGCGCCTGGGGCAACAAGGACACGGACGACTCGATCCGGGTCATCCACCGCGCGCTGGACGCCGGTATCAACTTCGTCGACACCGCCGACGTCTACTCCGCCGGGGAGTCGGAGGAGATCGTCGGCAAGGCGCTGATGGGCCGCCGCGACGACGTCGTGCTGGCCACGAAGTTCGCGATGCCTGTCAGCGGAGGGCACATGGGGGAGGGCCCGAACCGCGGCGGCGGCTCGCGGCGGTACATCATGACGGCGGTCGAGGACTCGCTGCGCCGTCTCGATACCGACTACATCGACCTCTACCAGGTGCACCGCCCGAGCGCGCTGATGGATGTCGAGGAGACCCTCGGCGCCCTCACCGACCTCGTGCACCAGGGCAAGGTGCGCTACATCGGCTCGTCGTCGTACAGCGGAAGCCAGATCGTCGAGGCGCAGGTCGCCTCCCGCGACGGCAACCTCGCCCGCTTCGTGACCGAGCAGCCCCCGTACTCGATCCTGGTACGAGGCATCGAGCAGGACGTGCTCCCCACCACGCAGCGCTACGGCATGGGCACGTTCAGCTACAGCCCGCTGGCCGGCGGCTGGCTCTCGGGCAAGTGGAGAAAGGACGCGGCTCCCGTGCCCACCTCGGCCAACCGGCCGAGCGCGCGCTTCGACATGTCGACCGCCGCGAACCAGCAGAAGCTCGAGGTCGTCGATGCGCTGGGTCGGATAGCGGATGATGCGGGCATCACCCTGATCGAGATGGCGATCGCCTTCGCGATCAACCACCCCGGCATCACGTCCGCGCTCATCGGGCCGCGCACCATGGAGCAGCTGGAGTCGCAGCTGAGCGCCGCCGAGGTGACGCTGAGCGCCGAGACACTGGACAGGATCGACGAGCTCGTCGCCCCCGGCGAGACGATCAACCCCGACGACAACAGCTACGGCACCGTCGAGCTGGCTCCGTCGGCGCGGCGCCGCTGATGCGTGCCACCCGAGCCGCCGTCGGCACGGCTGTGGCGATCGCCGCGGCCGGCCTGACGGCCTGCGGTGCCGAACCGGACTCGTTGTCCGCGCCGGAGGACGCCGCGGCCCCGCCCGAGTACCGGGACGGCGAGTACTCCGCCAGGGGCTGGTACGGATCGCTGCCGTCGCACCACGACGTCACGCTCACCATCGAGAACGACACCGTGACGGCGGTCGAGATCACCACGCCCGCGGAGGACCCGACGTCTCTCGGCTACCAGCAGCGCTTCGCCGCGGCCCTGCCCGAGGCGGTGGTCGGCCGGAGCGTCGACGGTCTCGCGGTCGACAGGCTCGCCGGTTCCAGCGGATGCTCGGAGGGCTTTATGGACGCCCTTGCCCAGATCAGAGAACAGGCAATGGAAGGGACATCATGAACGACCACCCCACGCAGGCGGGCAGGGGCCGGGAGATGTTCGGCGACTTCGCTCCGAAGCTCGCCGAGCTCACCGACGACATGCTCTTCGCCGACGTCTGGAACCGCCCGGAGCTGTCGCCCCGCGACCGCAGCCTCATCACGGTCTCCGTTCTCACGGCCGCCGGCCACACCGTGCAGCTCCGCTCCCACCTCGCGCTCGCGCTGCAGAACGGCGTCACCCGCGACGAGATCATCGAGGCGATCACCCACGTGACCCTCTACGCGGGGTGGCCCCAGGGCATGTCGGCGATGGGCGTCGCCAAGCAGCTGTTCACCGAAGACGACCAGGAGAAGAAATGAACATCGAGCCCCCAGTCCCCACCTCGAAGAACCCGCCCGCCCAGTTCGCCGGCGACGTCTGGCTCGACCCGATCGCGCTGCCCCACGAGGGCGACCAGACCATGGTCGTCGCCACCGTGCGCTTCGCGCCCGGGGCCCGCACCGCCTGGCACTCGCACGAGCACGGCCAGTACCTGCGCGTCACCCAGGGCATCGGCCGTTTCGGCAGCCGCGACGGCTCGATCATCGAGGTGCGCCCCGGCCAGACGCTCTACACGCCGCCGGGCGAGGAGCACTGGCACGCGGCCGCCCCCGGCGTCTTCATGGAGCACATCGCCATGCTGCAGAACGGCGAGAACCCCGCGACGACCACCACCTGGGCCGAGCACATCACCGACGAGGAGTACAACGGAGGCTAGCTGTACTCGGCCATCACTTGGGTGACACCCGGTCGATGGGCGGGGTGCCGATGCCAGTGTGGACGCGTTTGGTGTTGTAGTAGTTCAGCCATGGGGCGAGGGCGTCTGCTCGTTCTTGATT
>Ga0247810_10000718_pt1 | contig 28806 bp, 31 predicted proteins | sample UWRJL119311C1_FD_179918 | JGI IMG/M metagenome (GOLD analysis project Ga0247810, IMG submission 179918) | Plant litter microbial communities from Arlington Agricultural Research Station in Wisconsin, United States - UWRJ-L119-311C-1 | ecosystem: Environmental > Terrestrial > Plant litter >... | reverse complement strand
CAAACAAGTCATCCGTGAACTCCCCCGGCTGCCGCAGATCCAGCAGCAACACCTCGGCCTTGCTGTATTTGAACCCCGGCCGAAACAGCCGGTTGACCGCCTCGGTCGCCGCCTTGGTCATCAGGCGCACGTCATTGGTGGGGTATGGCAGTTCAACCAAGGCGCCGTTGGCGTATTTCGCTTCGTCGGGGTTGAACATGCCGGTGCGGATGCTGACGCGGATTTTTTTGCACAGTGAGTTCTGGGCGCGGAGCTTTTCGGCGGCGCGCTGGACGTAGGTGGCCACCGCTTCTTTGATGGGTTCGATGGTGGTCAGGCGTTTGCCGAACATACGGCTGCTGCAGATTTCTTGCTTGGGTGGCTCGGCTTCGCCCAGTTCCAGACAGGAGGTGCCAGCGAGTTCGCGGGCGGTCTTTTCAATGACGACGCTGAATTTCTGCCCGAGCATGGTCGGATCGGCTTTGGCCAGGTCCATGGCAGTGGTGATGGTCATGGCGTTGAGGTGGGCTTTCATGCGGCGGCCGACGCCCCAGACTTCGCCGACCTCGGTGTTACGCAGCACCCAGTCGCGCTTGAACGGGTCACAGATGTCCACCACCCCGCCCGTCTGGGCCTGCAGGCGCTTGGCGGTGTGGTTGGCGAGTTTGGCCAAGGTCTTGGTATGGGCGATACCGACCCCGACCGGGATGCCGGTGCATCTGTGCACGGCGGCGCGAATGGTGCGGCCAAATTCCCGCAGGTCGCCGGGGATTCCGGTCAGGTCGGCAAAAGCTTCGTCGATGCTATAGATCTCCACAGCGGGCACCATGGATTCGATGATGGTCATCACCCGTTCGCTCATGTCGCCGTACAGCGCGTAGTTGCTACTGAACGCCACCACGCCGTTCTGGCGCAGCGCGTCTTTGATCTGGAAGTACGGCGCGCCCATTTTCACGAAAGGTTTGGCGTCGTAACTGCGGGCGATCACGCAACCGTCGTTGTTGCTCAGCACCACAATAGGCGTCTTGGCCAGATCGGGTCGGAACACCCGTTCGCAGCTGGCGTAGAAGCTGTTGCAGTCGACCAGGGCGAAGACCGGCTCAGGCTTTGTCATGATCGCGCACGCTGTATTTCACCACTCCCCAGATCACCAGATCGTCACCCTCCATCACATAGCGAGGCGGGTATTTGGGGTTTTCCGATTGCAGGATGAACACGTTGTTGCGCATGTGCAGGCGCTTGCAGACTGGCTCGGAATTGAGCGCGGCGATGACAATATCGCCGTGCTCGGCGTACAGGCTGCGGTCCACGACCACCAGGTCACCCGAGTAAATCCCGGCCCCCACCATGCTGTCGCCTTCGATCTTCACCAGGTACACATGCGGCGCGCGGATGTCGAACAGCTCATCCAGGGAGATGTGCTTTTCGATGTGGTCCGCCGCCGGAGACGGGAAACCGGCCGGTACCTGGAAGGAATAAAGTGGGAGCTTCTCGCCCCCTGCCGACAACGGGCCAAGGATAGTGACACTCATGATGGGAGCCTTGCAGTGGATTGCTGTATGTATATACAGTTAACGACGTAGGCCGGTTTCGGTCAATCTCCTCTGTAGGAAATTTCGACGGGTGACAGCATGTGCGGACGCTATTCGATCTACGAATCCATGGACCACTACCTGCGCGAGCTCGCCCCCAAGCAGCTGGTGATCAACGGGTACGACCTCTGGCCGATCGAGCGCTACAACGTCGCGCCCTCCACTTGCGTTGAAATAATCCGGCCTGTGGACGGTGGGCTCAGCGTGGACAAGGTGCGTTGGGGATGGTCGCCGTTCTGGGCGAAAGGCAAACGACCGGATCCGATCAATGCGCGGGTTGAGACGGTGGCCACGGGGAAGTTTTTCAAGCAGCTGTGGCCGAGTGGCCGCGCGATTGCGCCTGCGAATGGCTGGTTTGAGTGGGTCAAGGATCCGGCTGATCCGAAGAAAAAGCAGCCCTATTACATACGACTGAAAAGCCAGGCACCGATGTTCTATGGCGCGCTGGCACAGGTGACTCCGGGGCTGGAGCCGCGCGAGGATGATGGGTTTGTGATTATTACGGCGGCGAGTGATTCAGGGATGGTGGATATACATGATCGGCGGCCGTTGGTGTTGACGCCGGAGCTGGCCAACGAGTGGCTGGATCCCGCCACGAGCGCGAAACGCGCCGAGGAAATAGCGAAGGGGTGCTGCAGGCCAGTAGAAGACTTCGAATGGTTTGCGGTCAACAGGGCCGTTGGGAATGCGCGAAACCAAGGGCCTGAGCTAATTTTGCCCTAACAGGAAGCGTCTGCACTCTATTACTTACATGCGGCGACTAGGCTCCGAGTCACTACAGAACCGCCATAGAAGCCGAACTGGTTGGCACTCAGGGTGCTGCCTTCTTCTCCAGACCTTTCAAGGATGTCATATCCCTTACTGCCACATATCTCCCCTATTTTCTGATAGCAATCACCCCAAGAAAGGCTTTGTCCTGAGCAATTAATTGCGTAACCGATGCGGCCATCAGGCATATAAGTCTGTTTTGCCGTGGCGCAAGAAGACAACGCCAACGCCGCCGTAATTATCAACCCAACCCTTTTCATATACACCTTCCGGCTCCCGCTAAGAATCTAGGATTTGAGAGTAGCTCTTCCCAAAGCCTTCCGGCCGGTAGACGACTGTCGGCATCGACCAAACCTTAAGCTATTCCGCGCAACAAACCGCAACAGCCAACCCAGAACGCACAAATCCAGAGGAAACACGGACATTCGGAATAGCTACGGAGGTCGGGCCAGCCGGTATCTACTTGTCCTAAAGACAGATCTATGACCCCGGAGATATGAACTCCGTGGAGTTTTCATGAGGGAACGCCGACGGGGAAACAGTTAAGCTAGGCATCTCTGAAGTGCCTCGGCACTGACCAATCATCCAGACTGTCATTTCGCTCAGCAACTCGGCTTTACTTCATGCGACCGGACAGCACTGCGCCTGCAACCTCCCTTGGGCGATTGGCCTTCACCTATACCCGACTCCGCATCACGCCACACCGGCTGAGGTTCAATCGATATCAAGTGCCGGCCTGTCGCTATCGATTTTTGATCCCGCGGCAGTCCCACCAAACCGCTTTGCTCAAGCGAGGACAGCTTGAGAGCAAACGCCTGGATCAAATCTGCATCACGAATATATCCAAAGCCTTGGCGACTCAGAATGAGCCAAGGAAAGTCATCGACAAACTGCTGGACCAATGGCATGGAGTTGGCTGCACCAAAATACCAGAAGCGATCTTCCCCTTCTGCCAGATAAACGCGTCGCCCCTGATCCTGCCGGAAAGACTCCACACTATTGTGTTCAGCTGATGGCAACCGCAGCCAGCGGCCATCATTTCGAAAGTACATATTGTCGCCATGCTGTTGCTCAATAGTGCCATAAGGGTTTGGGTGTTTCTCAGGGAATTGGCTAAAATAATCGTCCATACTCAGTACCTTAGTTAGATGCATGGCATAGACCAACCGATTACCAGTCGACTTGGATGAATGACCAACGATCCAATCTCCCGGCGCCAGATTCGCATTCATGTGGTTCGGTGTGCAAAGGGCCAGTGAACAAACGCCGAAAAACGGATTCGGGGCCAAACCAGTGTCATTCGTCATCACATACTTGAGTAATTTCATGCGCTGGCCCCGTCTTATGCTTATCGGCTCCTCAACCGCCTCAGGTTAACGCTCGAAAAAATATTTGAACCTGAAGGCGGAGTAATTATCCATCATGGTGGCCAATACCTTCGCCCCAAGGCTAAGAATTTAGAGCTATTACCGTGCTCATTCCAAACCTGTTTTCCTCATAATGCTTCAAATTCATCATGGCATCGTCACTGTTCACGTGAAATTGACGAAGCCAGAATGCGCCTATTCCTCTGCGAAAAACCCTCCCAAGGCAAAGACATCGCCCGAGTAGTCGGCGCGAATCAACGCAGCACCGGCTACCTCACCGGCCCGGACGTCTGCGTCACCTGGTGCGTCGGTCACCTATTGGAGACCTGCCCGCCTGAAGCCTACAACCCGCAGTTCAAGAGCTGGTCGCTGGAGCATATGCCCATCATTCCTGCGACTTGGAAGGTCGAGGTCAAATCCAAGACCGCGACCCAGTTCAAGGTGGTGAAGAAGCTACTCAGCCAGGCGACGGAGCTGGTGATCGCCACTGACGCCGATCGCGAAGGTGAGCTGATTGCCCGGGAGATCATGGAGTACTGTGGGTATCGCGGGCCGGTGCAGCGGCTGTGGTTGTCGGCGCTTAATCCTGAGTCGATCCTCAAAGCGCTGGCTGCGTTGAAGCCTGGCGAGGAGACGTTCTTTCTGTATCACGCGGCGCTGGCCCGGTCCCGGGCGGACTGGTTGATTGGCATGAATCTCACGCGGCTGTTCACTTTGATCGCCAGGCGCTGCGGGCACGATCAGGTGATGTCGGTCGGCCGGGTGCAGACACCGACGCTGTATCTGACGGTGATACGTGAGCGGGCGATTACGGCGTTTGTTAAGAAGCCTTATTGGGAGATTTATGTTCGGCTGCTGGCCAGCGGCGCGGCGTTTCTGGCGAAGTGGCAACCACCGCGCAACGCAGTGGACGCTGATGGGCGTTGTATTGATCGTGCGCAAGCCGATGAGGCCCAGCGCCAGTTGAATCATGGACAGGCGACGGTAACGACGATCGATGTTGAGCGAGTCAGTGAGCGACCGCCCTTGCCTTTCGACATGGCGGCTCTGCAGGAGCAATGCGATCGGCAGTTCGGTCTGGGTGTTGAGGAAACCCTGAACATCGCTCAGTCGCTGTACGAAACCCACAAGGCCACGCACTACCCGAGGACTGAATGCGCCTATCTGCCGGAGAGCATGCTATCGGAAGTACCGGCGGTTCTGGCCGTACTTGCTAAAACCGATCCGTCGATTATTCCGCTGCTGCAGACGCTCGATGCAACCCAGCGTTCTCAGGCTTGGGACGACCAAAAACTGACCGGCCCGCACCACGGCATCATCCCCACCACCGAAGCGGCGGATATCTCGAAGATGTCTGAGAAAGAGGCCAAGGTGTACGACTTGATCCGCCGCCGCTATATGGCGCAGTTCATGCCGCACCATGAGTACAACCGCACGGTGGTGATGCTCGACGCTGGGGGTTTGGTGTTGAAGGCGGTGGGCAAGCAGGTTGTCATGCCTGGCTGGAAGGTACTGTTCGCTCGTGAGGAAGAAAGTGACGGCGATGAGCAGAGTCAGCAGAAGAGCCAGCTGTTGCCGGAGCTTCGCTCAGGTCAGGGTTGTGCCATTCAGAGCGCAGATCTCAAAGCTTTGACCACCTCACCGCCCAAGCGCTATACCGAAGGCACACTGCTCAAGGCGATGAAAAACATTGCCGATGTGGTTGAGGATCCGCGGCTCAAGGCCAAGCTCAAAGCCACCACCGGGATCGGCACTCAGGCGACCCGTGCCTCGATCATCAAGGGCCTGATGCAGCGCGGTTACCTGGATAAGAAAGGCCGCTCACTTAGCCCTACCGCTCTTGCATTCGCGCTGATCGATGCAGTCCCGAGCATGGTCAAGGATCCTGGCATGACGGCGATCTGGGAGCAGGCCTCTGACGAGATCGAGGCCGGCAGGATGCCGCTGGAGAAATTCCTCAGCGGGCAAAGCGTGTGGATCGGCAAGCTGGTGGAGCAATGCTCGACACTGAGCCTGACCATCGATCAGCCGCCCTCGCCGCCTTGTCCCATCTGTGGCGCGGCAACGAAAAGACGCAGCGGCAAGAACGGGACGTTTCTGTCCTGTTCGAAATACCCGGACTGCAAGGGCATCCTGAATCTGGCTCCGGCCAAGAAATCTCGGAAGAGGTAAAAAATCCTACCGAGCAATCCTACTAAATCTGTCGGCATGTAAGACCTGTTTCCTGCGTTCCCATCGGCCATGCCTTGTGCAAGAATTTGCTTGCTTCAACGATCACACCCGTTGGCTACTGTCGGTCATCAGTAGCAAGCCAGCCCAGCACGCTAAGCCTCGGGAAGTGCGTGCAGATTCTCCCTGCGTCTCCCTGGTTATCCAGGCAAGTTGCCGTCACGATCACCCTGCATGGGTAGTCATAGACGCATAGAGTTCGAAGCCCACCTGTCCTCGGGCCGTTCTGTTTCAGTGCGGCCCCTACTCCCTGTTTCCCGGTTCCTTTGAAGAGTGCCCTGACGCCCTGCGCGCCGGAGCGTGAGGACACCCTTCCGAGGGCCAGTGTTCGTGGCCGGTGCCCGCCGGTGAAAGAACGGGCTCCTTTTGTGCGCGGATGCGTGCCAGTTGATACCGATTCCAGCCACGACACGAATCGGGTGAGTGCTTGCCATGACAGGTCTATGCCAAGGGGCTGTCGCAGCCAAGCGTTCACAGGTGGTCGACCTTTCACAGCCGGAGAGCTTCTTCGGCTTACTTCCCGGACTGCTCGATATGAAGAAAGACTACGATTTTCAGGATGCCTGTCGCGGCGCCGTTATCCCTGGCACCGTTAAAACACCCATCACATTAATGATCGATACCGCAATCCTCGACGCCGCGACAAAGCAAGCCGATGAGTCCGGTATCGGATGCCAGACACTCATAAATGATCTCCTCAGGAAGTCACTCGGCTTGCAATAGTGGCGGGTTGCCGCTATTTATCCGCCCATGACGACATCACAAGGATTGAGTGCGTGGAGCTTGGAGTGGAGATTTTTTTTGCCGTTGCAGGGATTGGGCTGCCCTTGCTGATCCAGTTCATATTCAGTATGCGCAGCACCAAGCAGTGGGAGTCTGACGTCAATGCAGACTTCGAGGCGGCGCTGAGACGTATGAGCATCGATAGTTATGAGTTTCTTGTAGACAGAACTGTACCTCCGGGCTCTGAGTCATCCGGAGGGGTCTACCGAATCCTGATCGATCAGGACCGCCGATACGTTCTGTACATGCTGGTAGAAGACACAAAAGGGTTAATCACGCCTTTTTCCAAAGAGCGAGCCCTCATAGCCGCCAGGATGCACGGGAATCAGAAAGCGAGTTAACACCCTCGCACATCGTCATCCCGAAAAAAACACGCCAAGCCCGATCCACTTTTACAACGCCAAACCACCTTGACGCCCGCCGCACCATTTTCCATCCTTCACCCATGTTCCGCTGACGTGTCAGCAACATGCCCAGGTAGCTTCGATCTTCAAGGCTACGACGCCGCCATGCGTTGATCATCCCAAGATCGCCATCGCATTCGGCAGCGCGATCAATCGTCGGCAGCATTGACGATCGAATGCCTGACAGCACACCACCCACGCGGGGAATTACTTTCCCGCCCGGGTGAGTCGTTCTCCGCGTTTCATTGAGAAACGGAGAAACGACATGACTCAGACCAACGAAAACCACTACTTCGATCTGCACACCACTGGCATCGGCTATCTCAATCGCATCCGAGAAGTTGAGGTACGCAAAGGCAAGCCGTTCATATCCACCACCATCGCAGCACTGCATGGCTCCAAAGACGATGTGGAATACTCCTATATCGACTGCAAGGTCAGCGGCAGTGAAGCGGAACGCTTGGTGATGCGCTACAGCCCAGAGGTTTCCGCCGGCAAGAAAGTGCTGGTTGCTTTCAGGATCGGCGACATTTGGGCCGACGCTTTCACCTATACCAAAGGCGAGAAACAAGGCAAACCAGGCGCAAGTCTGAAAGGCCGGTTGTTGTTCATCTCATGGATCAAGGTCGATGGTGAAACTGTTTACCAGGCCAAACCCAAAGACGAGCAACAGCAACCTGATCAACCTGCAGAAGAGCAAGCCCCTGCAGCAGATCCCGACGAGGATTACTACGCAGCCTGAGCTGCCAGGTAACGCCTGATTCATCAACCACCTTCGCGGTCATGCCCGGCATGACCGCAGTACCAACCTCCCGGGGAGACATCCCCTTGGGGTGCTGCCCACCATTCGTACTGGAGAGCACCTCATGAAACTGCACATGATCGACGACGCCATCACCGACCTCACCGCTAGTGCCATCACTATCGAAAACGAGATGATCCAGGAAGCGCTGGATATCCTGGATCGACGTCTATTTACCTCCGCTGATCCGCTGGTATGCCCTCAGGATGTTGCGGCTTACCTGAAACTCAAACTAGCCGCTGAAGCCCACGAAGCGTTTGGCGTTATTTTCCTCAACGCCAAGCATCAGCCGCTGGCCTTCGAAATCCTGTTCCGAGGCAGCGTCGACTGCGCAACCATCCACCCCAGACAGATCGTCAAACGCGCCCTGGCTCACAATGCGGCGGCGATGATCATCAGTCATAACCACCCTTCCGGGTGCGCAGAACCCAGCAACGCGGATATCAGCCTGACCGAGCGAATTAAGGAGTCGCTAAGGCTGGTTGATGTTCGGTTGATTGATCACTTCGTGATTGGTCGCGAGAAACCTTACTCGTTCGCGGAGAAAGGATTGCTCTAGGCGATCAAAGTCCCCGAAATCCTTTCCAGCGGAATATTCCACCCGTTTGATCAGAAAACTCCTACGCCATCCTCAGGTTGACATCGATGCCCACCTGAACGATGATTTCCGGACTACTCAGCCCCGTACGCAGCGATTCAGTTCGCTGGCCGTTGGGGTGAAAAAACCGGCCTCGGCCGGTTTTTTCGTTTTCAAGGAATGAATATTCGTGCGCACCGCGTTTTTCGTCGATGGCTACAACATGTTTTATGGCCTGCTTGCAGGCACTCAGTTCAAATGGTTGGATCTGCGTGCATTGCTCTCGCATATCCTGCACGTCGAGCAGCCACAGAGTGAGCTCGCCTCCATCAGCTTTTTTACCTCAGGCGTCAAACCCTCCCTCGCATCACGTGGCCAGCAATCCAAGGAAGCACAGGACGCCTATCTGCGCGCGTTGATTGCCAGCGGGGTCGAAGTGTTCTACGGAAGACATAGCCTTGAACCCGGCAGAGCACCCCGATTCGTCAACAGATCCACCCCGCCTTCACGCCAGGACCAGGTCGACATCTGGCGACTGGAAGAAAAGGAGACGGACGTTCACATCGCAATCAGCATGTATCGCCTTGCCGCCAAGCAGGAACGTACACCTGAGGCTGAGCGCATCGAGCAGATCGTGCTGGTGTCAGCGGATACCGACATGACCCCAGCGCTGAAAGCGTTGAGGGAAGACTTTCCCGACATGAAAGTGGCCGTGGTTTTGCCCCATCGCGAGGGCATCAGGCGTGAACCGCCCGGATCCTTGGCGAACTATTCAGACTGGATGCGCCGAGTGGTAACTGTCGACGAGTTGTCGTCACATCAATTTCCCGATCGGGTTCCAACCCTGAAAAAGCCAGCTTACAAACCAGATTATTGGTAAGCAACTGATCAACTGCAGCCACTGCGCCCCACCTCGTATTTCAACCAACTCACCCAGGAATTCTCCCTCCCCTTGATGCGCCTGCGATAACCGGGCGCGCTGCAGGAGCGACAATGAATGAGCTGGCTCTTTTCGCGGGTGCTGGTGGAGGCATATTGGGCGGACATTTGCTGGGATGGCGGACCGTGTGCGCCGTTGAGCGTGATGCCTACGCAGCACAGGTTCTGGCGCAACGACAGAATGATGGATTACTCCCGCCTTTCCCTATTTGGTCTGACGTGTGCAGTTTTGACGGCCGACCATGGCGCGGCCTTGTTGACGTGGTTTCGGGAGGTTTTCCTTGCCAGGACATCGCCGTCTGCGGCAACGGTGCTGGCATCGAAGGGGCACGATCCGGTCTGTGGAAACACATGGGCCGAATCATCGACGAGGTACGACCGCGATATGCCTGGCTGGAGAACTCACCCATGCTCATCAGCCGAGGCCTTGCCGTGGTCCTCGGTGACCTTACCCAAATGGGGTATGACGCGAAGTGGCATTGTCTATCGGCGGCTGAATGCGGTGCGCCGCATCGTCGCGACCGCATCTGGATCCTGGCCAACGCCCGTGGCGAGCATGGCCAAGGGATCGTCACCGGGCTCTCTGATCCGCAAATCTGGCCGGGACCGTTCACGGGATCGGCTGGATCATGCGGTCATGGCGCTGCATGGTGGGCCACTGAACCCAGAATGGGTCGAGTGGCTGATGGGGTGGCCTATCGGGTGGACCGACTTAAGGCCCTTGGGAATGGGCAGGTTCCGGTTGTGTTGCGGGGGGCATTTCGCCTGAACTGGGCGGAGGAACTTCAACCGAAAACTACAACCGTCTGATTGACGCCCTAGTCCAAAGGCTTTAAACCTGAGCACTTTCATGGACATTGAAAGGACAGAAATGACCAGTCAAATCCAGCCCGTAAACGGCTCCAAACGTAGATCATTTCCCTTGGGGTGGTTGGATAGCTTCCGTCATGAAAGGGCGGAAAAAAGATCTCAACAGCAAAAATTCACATCGAAGTCTCGGTTTGACTCCTTGATTAAGACCGCCAGGTTGATAGCAGATATTAATCCACGCGGCTTACCTGACCTCGTGCGGGCGATACTTCGTCCACTTCAATCTGAGTACCTCCTCGGCGTGGCCGAACGTGGCCAGGATGCACTCCCAAGCATTGATGGCCCGACATTCTTTAGTGAGTGTATGCGCTCTCGGATGTTTACGGCTGACGGTATGCATTGGCGAGGGGTGCGCTTGGAGAACTCCGTATTTAACCTGCAGCTTTCACGCGATCCAGTATTGCCATGGCCTTGGAGCGTAAATCGATACACATCTGCTCTGGCGTCGATAGGCTCGAGCAAAACTAGCCAGGACGAGCCGAAGTGGAGGATTGCTCATCAAGGGCACTGGCGCCAAGACGCTAACCATCAGGTTGAACTGTGGCTACCGTGGGGCTTGGGCTTCGTGCATGGGGGAAACCACTCCATCGCAGCCGGCATCCTGACTGGCGAAGGTGAAATCACGCCAGATTGCGTATATGACATGACGTACTTGCTCGACGAATTTAACTGCGACGGCATGCACTATTTCGATTCACGTACTGGAAAGAAGGCTGCTGCCGTCACGGATGTTCGAAGCGCGGCAGTTTTTGAGATTGGAAGAATCATGAGAGAAGTCAATTTGTCGGCCTTCAAGAATGAGACTGACAAAGCTTATTTGCATCAGAATAAACCCGCTGCAGGCGTAGAAGAAACGATGAGCCCACAATAAAAAACCCGCCGAAGCGGGTCGTTTTTCATCATTACCATTCCAACATCCTGTCGGCAGCCATCCCGGCAATGGTGATCATTTTTGACCTCCGAGGCGCTCCTTGCGCTTCGTTGATGGCTTTAGATTGCTCTTTTGCTATCACAGCGCATAGGGCAGTTTTGCTTAATCGTTTGTAAGTCTTTCGCCATACCTACCCTCCAGTGGCGATAGAGTTACTCACCATAGGAGAATCTGTCAGATTGACGCCCCACCCCAAACCCATTAAAAATCCCACACAGGACCGCTGTCGCAGACAGCACCTTGCCCAGGTAGCCCGAATCCTCAAGGCTACGGTGCGGTTCGCCGCATTGATTCAACCCAGTCCGTATCGCATTCGGCAGCGCGGACTATCGTCGATGCCCTCGACGATCGAATGCTTACTCAAACCACCCTGACGGGGACCCTCCGTCAGGCGGTGTCTCCTCGTCGATTCTGGAGATGCCATGAAAATATCGCTCACGCTGTATGACGCACTGATCGCCGCCAACGTACCGGCCGACAAAGCCAAAGCTGTGGTGGATGCATGGGAGACCGATGTGGAAAAGCTCGCGACCAAAGCTGATCTTCAGCAGGTAGAAGTCAGACTGAACGCCTCGATCTCTGAGGTCCGCTCGGAAATGAAAGTTATGCGCTGGCAGCTCGGTGCGATTTTCGTTTGCGTTGTCGTGCCCTTGCTGAAAATGGGCTTCGACCTGCTTTCGAAAACATCCAGCTGATTCAACCGCGGTAACCCAGTCAGTTGGGCGCCCTGCCCGCTGGCATCTTTGCTGACCCAACCCACACGGGGAAACACTTCCCCTGCCTGGGCGCTGTGTTTCTCCGTTTTGCCTCTGGAGAATCACATGCTTTCCAAGCTGACAGCCCGCAAACAGCAACTGATAAAACTGCCTATCGTCCTAAGTGAACCAGCCTGGCTGCACGCTGTTTACATCAAAGACTTCCTGTTCGCGGAAATGAGCGATCGCCTCAATGCAGTGCTGGATGCTTCCTATCGTGCATTGCTAGGCGCGCCGGATGCCGACGATGTAATCCACTTCAGCCTTTGGCTTTTTCCAGCAAGCGGAGAACGCGCGGCGCATAACCAAGTGGATCTGTGTTTGTCCATCCAATACCTGGACGGCCAACCCACCTTGCTTCGCGTTTTGCTCAAAGACGAGTGACTGCCTACTCCGTAAACCCAAACTGCCTGGATTCGTGCGGGCAGTTTTCGTTTTGAATGTATTCAGCGTCACGCGAACCAGTTTTCTTGCGGTTGGATTTGAAGGGGTTTGCCAAGGTGTCCTCACTGATTTGTAGAGGATCTACCAATGTTCGAATTCTTCAGCTTTCAGCGACCAGGATTGCGGTTCCTGACGTCGCTCTGCCTAGGTCTTGTTCTAACGGGGTGCGCGTCTATCCAGCCGGAAACCCAACCGATCTCTGTCACTGTTCAACCTCTCCCACAAGCCATCGCAGGCCGTACCAGCCCGGCGCATGTCCGTTATGACCGCTACACGGTGATCTCGACCAGGCCCAGGACCGATCAACTCGAACTCCTCGACCAAATCATCGACCTGCGTATACCGGACACCCTGGCGCCTTCACTGCATCAAGCCATGACCTACGCATTACGTCATTCTGGCTACGAGCTTTGTCCTTCTGCAGGCGATGTAAGCCTACTGTTCTCACATCCCCTACCCGCATCACATTACCGTCTCGGACCAATGAGCTTGCGTAACGCCCTGCAACTGCTGGCCGGGCCTGCGTGGGAGCTGCAGGTGGACGAGCTTGATCGGCAAATATGTTTCGTCATCCGGCCAGCATTTGAGCGGCCATCGTCCGTAGCTTCCTCGGGAGGCCGATGATGAAATTCAAACCCTCCATCATTCACGCCCACAGCCTTGTGCTGTTGATCCTGGCTGGACTGCTCGTAAATCAATGGTGGGATGTTCGAGAACTGGGCAGCAGCATCAATGGAGCCAGCCCGTGGTCGTCCAGCATTGACGCACTTGATCAACAGCAGGCGATGCTGCGCTCGGACGTAGATGCATTGAGTGACGGTCGTTTCGTCACCATGGAAAAATACAAGGCAGACAAGAAAGTCATCGGCGCAGAACTCCTCGCACTCCAGCATCCCGCAGCGGATGACGCGTTGCTTCAATCCCTGCAGCAGGATCTTTTAGCGCTCAAGGCTGACGTCGAGGTCGTGCAAAAAGCGCTGCAAGAAGTCAGGCGCCTAGCTGAACGAACTCCAGCGCCGGTCATTAAGAAAACAGCCCGCCCACCAAAGCCGAGCAAGCCTCCCGTGCTTTTCTCCGTGCTCGGTATCGAACACCGCGGCGGTGAATCCTACCTTGCGGTGTCGCCTCTGCAAAACACCCAGCTCCAGGATGTCCAACTACTACGGCCCGGTGAATCTCGTGCGGGTTGGCAACTGCGCTCGCTGACGTCCACCAAAGCCCAGTTTGCTTTGCCGAATGGCCGCACTCAGTCGTTCAACCTGGACCAGGGAGCCATGCAATGAAATTAGCCATCCTTCCCTTGCTCTTGATGGCCGCCAGCACTGCCCAAGCTGAAACAGCAGCGTCCAGCGTCTCCGTTTCACAGAACGAGACCGTGCAGACCAACGAACTCGCAGTGCGTAGTGCCAGTCAATGGGGGTTACAAGCCACCGAGTGGCAGCGCTTCAAGTCGCTGATGCAGGGCCCGCTTGGTACCTACTCGCCCAATATCGATCCGTTGACTGCACTGGGCATCGAGGCCACGTCCGATGAGGAGCGCAGCCGCTACGCCGAACTTCAGGTGCAGATGGAAACAGCTCGCGTCGCCAAGCTGCTCGCCTATCAGAACGCCTACGACCAAGCCTACAAACGTCTTTACCCCGATCTGCTGCCGGTGAACCTCGTGAGTCAAACGGCGTCACCGAAGATGTCGTTGCTCAACAGCTCCGGGCGCCTTGCGGTATTCGTCGAACCTGGCTGCGCAGCCTGCGAATCGCAGGTGAATGAGCTGCAGCAGGATGGTCAAGCTTTCGATCTCTACCTGGTCGGCGGCAAAGGTGACGACGGCAAGCTCCGCACCTGGGCGCTGAAAGCCGGCATAAAACCCGACAAGGTCCGAAGCCGGCAGATCACCCTCAATCACGATGGAGGACGCTGGATCAGCATCGGTGGCAGCGGAGCCTTCCCCGCTGTGCTGCGACAGGACAATGGTCGATGGATTCGTCAATGATCCGTCGGGCATGCGCGCTGGTTGCCAGCGGATTACTGGCAAACAGCGTCCAGGCAGAGATCCCACCACCCGCGTACCAGCTCGCAACCCATGGCACCGGCGTACCCAGCGAAGTCCTTTACGCCATTGCCCTGCAGGAAAGCGGCACCCGGCTGCGCGGCAAGCTGGTGCCGTGGCCATGGACGCTCAACGTCGCCAAGGTCAGCTATCGCTATGCCTCACGCGAAGCGGCCTGCACGGCATTGCTGCTGGCTATTCAGCAGGTCGGCGCCAAGCAGGTGGATGCAGGCCTTGGCCAACTCAATATCGGCTGGCAGCGACAGCGTTTAGCCGAACCTTGCGACGCCCTGGATCCCTATCTCAACCTGACGCTGACCACACAAGTCCTGCTCGAACAGAAAGCCTCCACCGGCACCTGGATCGACGCCGCCGGACGCTATCACCGCCCAGCTGGCGGCCTACCTGCCGCTCGCTATCGAGAAAACTTTGCCCGCCATCTGAAACGTGTCACGGGAGTCACTCCATGAAAAAACTGTTCTTGTTCATCCTCGGCTTCCCCGCGCTGGCCCATGCCGAACTGATCGTCGTCGAAGATCTGGGCGGCACCTCGGCGCTGCCCTACTACCGCGCGCTCAACCTGATTCCAGACGGCACGCCATCACCTCTGGCTTACCTGCCACCCGTGCCCATCAAGCGATATGGCGAAGCGGACATGCTGCCGGTGAAGTCGACCAGGCTCAGCCCCGGCAAGGTCGATGCTCGGGCGCTGAATGCACCAGGCCTGCAGCCCCTGTTTCTGGTGGGCGACGATGACCTGTCGCGAGAGTGGCTGCGAAGCCGCAGAGATGTGTTGCGTGAACTGCATGCGGTGGGTTTGGTGGTCAACGTCACGAATCCAGCTGCGCTTGAAGAGTTACGGCAGCTCGCTGGCGGTTTGGGGATGGCCCCCGCGTCCGCCGATCAACTGGCCGAGCTGCTGCAGCTGAGTCACTACCCCGTGCTGATCACCGCCACCGGGCTGGAGCAGTAACTCATGGCCCAAGACCATGTCATCGAAGCCTTGTTGCGTCCTGCGGTAGAGCTCTACACCGTGGGTGTCTGTCTGATTGGGGCCTACCTGTCGCTGTTTGCACCGTGGGCCTTGGCGCTGTCGCCACTGTTCGGGCTGGCGGCAGCGATGTTCTTCCTGTGGTTTGGCTGGATCCGTCTGCGTCAGGCGCTCGTGGTGTTGCGCTACCGACGTAACATGCGTCGGCTGCCACGCTACGTCATGACCAGCAAGAACGTGCCGGTCAGCAATCGCCGCTTGTTCATCGGCAAGGGTTTCAATTGGGGGCAACGGCATACCCAGCGCCTGATGCAGACCTACCGCCCGGAATTCCGCCCGTACGTTGAGCCTACCCAGTGGTTTCAGGCTGCCAGGCATCTGGAAGAGCGCATGGAGTACGCGCCCTTCCCGCTCAAGCTGATTCCGAAGATCACCGCCTGGGACAACCCACTGAACCCTGTTCGCCCGCTGCCACCGGTGGGCGGCGCACCGCGCATCCACGGGGTCGAACCTAACGAAGTCGAGGTGTCGCTGCCCTTGGGCGAGCGCGTTGGTCACAGCCTGATCCTCGGCACCACACGGGTTGGCAAAACCCGCCTGGCCGAGCTGTTCATCACCCAGGACATACGAAGGGTGAAGCGAGTCGCCGGGGTCAATGAGTTTGAGCCCGTAATCGTCTTCGATCCCAAAGGCGACGCCGATCTGCTCAAGCGCATGTATGTTGAGGCCAAACGCGCCGGGCGGGATGGCGAGTTCTACATCTTCCACCTGGGCTGGCCAGATATCTCGTCCAGGTACAACGCAGTCGGTCGCTTCGGCAGGATCTCGGAGGTGGCCAGCCGAATCTCCGGGCAGCTCTCAGGGGAAGGCAACAGCGCAGCGTTTCGCGAGTTCGCTTGGCGCTTCGTCAATATTATCGCTCGGGCGCTGGTTGAGCTGGGGATCCGCCCCGACTACATGAAGATCCAGATGCACGTGATCAACATCGACGCGCTGTTCATCGAATACAGCGGCCATTACTTCGCGCGGCATGACACTAAGGCCTGGGACGTGATCGTGCAGATCGAAGCTGCGCTGAACGACAAGAACATCCCGTTCAACATGAAGGGCAGGCAAAAGCGTGTAATCGCGATCGACCAGTACCTGTCGCAAACCCGGGTGGCCGATCCGGTCATGGACGGCCTACGCTCGGCTGTGCGCTATGACAAGACCTACTTCGACAAGATCGTCGCCTCCCTGCTGCCACTGCTGGAAAAACTCACCACCGGGCGCATGGCAGAACTCATTTCGCCGGACTACACCGACCTAAATGATCCACGCCCGATCTTCGATTGGATGCAGATCATTCGAAAACGCGCTGTCGTCTATGTGGGCTTGGATGCCTTGTCTGATCCTGAGGTGGCCGCAGCGGTCGGCAATTCGATGTTCTCCGACCTGGTTTCAGTCGCCGGGCATATCTACAAATTTGGCATTGATGACGGACTACCTGGCGCGAACAGCGAGCAGAAAATCCCCATCAACCTGCACGCCGACGAATTCAACGAACTGATGGGTGATGAGTTCATCCCCATGATCAACAAAGGTGGCGGTGCCGGCATTCAGGTCAGTGCCTACACGCAAACGGTCAGCGACATCGAAGCCAAGATCGGCAACCGCGCCAAGGCTGGCCAGGTGGTGGGCAACTTCAACAACCTGTTCATGCTCCGCGTGCGCGAAACCGCCACTGCCGAATTGCTGACCAAGCAGTTGCCCAAGGTCGACGTGTACACCACCACACTGGTAAGCGGTGCTACCGACAGCTCCGATCCCTCGGCTAAAACTGACTTCACCAGCAACACCCAGGACCGGGTCAGCTCCACTAGCGTGCCGTTGATCGAGCCCGCGCACATCGTCAGTTTGCCCAAGGGCCAAGCGTTTGCGCTGATCGAAGGCGGGAATCTTTGGAAGGTGCGTATGCCCTTGCCCGCACCGGATCCTGATGAAGTCATGCCCAAAGACCTGCAGACCCTCGCCGAGCACATGCGCAAAAGCTACATCGATGGCGGTGGCGAGTGGTGGACCAGCACCGGGACCCGCACGCTGCAGGATGACCTTCCCGCTGACCTGCTCGATAGTCCACCTGCGCCCGAGATTTCGCCCTAAACCAGCACTCCCGATGACCTGACCGAGCAGAACCCATGGCCACCGCCTCCCAAAGCGCCCAGACCCAGCAACAGCAAGTCCGCGAAAAAGGCCTGATCGCCCGAACCCTGTCCCTGCCCTTCGCCTTCATCGGCATCATGCTCGGCTCACTGCTGATCAGCATCCTCATGGAATGGATCGGACTCTACTTCTACTGGCCCGAACAAGGCTGGCACCACGCGCAGAACATGCTCAACAACGAACTGAAGTGGCTGGCCGACGGCTATTCCCAAAGCCTGATCCTTGACCAACCCGGCCACACCGCCAAAGGCCTGGTCAATACCGCCTACGTCTGGGCATTCGAAAAGACCGGCTTCGTCGACTGGATCAACCACGCCGCCACCCAGTCACGCCTCAACGGCAACCAGGGCGAAGGCATGACCCGCGCCCTGGGCGTGATGTGCACCTACGTCGAGGACTACGGCCTGGCAGCGATGTACAGCATCCTCACTTTCCTGACCCGCATGATCATCCTCACCCTCACCACCCCGCTATTCCTGATGGCCGCCTTCACCGGCCTGGTCGACGGCCTCGTCCGCCGCGACCTGCGCAGATTCGGGGCTGGGCGGGAGTCTGGGTTTATCTACCATCGGGCGAAGATGCTGATCGTGCCACTGGCGGTGGCGCCCTGGATCATTTACCTAGCGTTGCCGATGAGTGTGAGTCCGGTGCTGGTGTTGCTGCCGTGTGCGGCGGCGTTGGGGGTTGTGGTGAGTGTTACGGTGGGGAGTTTTAAAAAGTATTTGTGAGAAGCTTCTCACACGCAACATCAGAAAACGAAATGATTCAAGAATGGCTGAGCTAAGGAGAGATTTAGCGTGAACCACAACGGAGTAACAGTTTTAAGCTCCGCCGCTATCGGGATCTATCTCTCATGATACCTTCTATCCAGTTCGAAGCTCCTCTGCGACATAGCTATCAGTTCTTCAGGTTCAGAATCAGCTTCGATACAGCGTGTTTCTTAGGCATAATGCCTGGAATGTGGTTATAGGATGGCAGGGATCGCGCCGCGTGATCATCGCCCAATGGATGCTGAACTGAGTGTACAGGTGTAGATATGGCTGAAACCCAAATCGAGTGGACAGACTCCACATGGAACCCTGTGGCAGGCTGCTCGATCATCAGTGATGGCTGCAAAAATTGCTACGCGATGGAAATGGCTAAAAGGCTTGAGTCGATGCACGTCGCGAAATACGCAGGACTCACCCGACAGACAGGAAAGAGGACGGTCTGGAACGGTACAGTTAGGGAGGACGAAAATTCGCTGGCAATACCCTATTCGTGGAAAAAACCTCGAAAGATTTTTGTAAACTCCATGAGCGATTTGTTTCACGATCAAGTCAGTGACGAATTCATTCTGCGCGTATGGAATGTGATGAGGGATACACCACGCCACAGTTACCAAATCCTAACGAAGCGCCCCGAGCGTATGAAGGAAATAATTTCCAAACAAATTAAACACATACTCCCAAATGTGTGGATCGGCACGAGCGTAGAAAACTCTGATGTACTGCATCGAATTGATAGTCTACGGGAAATCCCCGCTGCTATAAGGTTCATATCTTTTGAACCGCTAATCGATTCTGTAGCAAGCGTTGATCTACGCTCAATTGACTGGGCGATTGTCGGGGGCGAAAGTGGGCGCTCTGCGAGACCGATAAAAGAGTGCTGGATTGACGAAATTTATGAGCAGTGCCTCGTAAGCGACACCGCATTTTTCTTCAAGCAATGGGGCGCGTGGGGCAAAGACAATACAAAACGATCAAAAAAGGATAATGGTAGAGAGTACCGCGGAAAGACTTGGGATGAAATGCCAATTTCAGTTATAAATTTAGGACCGCAGACTTCATCCATATAGGGAATTTAAATAAAATGGTAGAAAAAAGATATGAGTGGTTGGACGGCGCAACACTCGATGACCACTCTCGAAGAAAACATAAGATATTGAGAGAATACTTTTTTCAATACCTGATGGTGCGCTGTCAGCTACCCCAGCAATCAAAATTTCGTCTCGCAGTGGTTGATGGATTTTCAGGAGGCGGACGATATCAATGCGGAGCAGCTGGATCTCCAGTCATATTCATTGAGGAGCTAAAGAGAGCTATAACTTCGATAAATATTAACCGCGCGACTCAAGGGCTTGGATTAGTCACAATAGAGTGCCTATTAATCCTGAATGATGCCGACAAAAATGTTACCGAACTCCTCAAACATAACATCACACCATTAGTCATTGAAGGGCAAGAGACAAGCAGCCTCCTCAAAATACAAGTCGAATATTTCAGTGAGCCGTTCGAACATGTATACCCAAAAATCAAAGACCTTCTGTTAAAATATAGATATAGAAACGTCCTATTCAACTTAGATCAATGTGGACACAGCCACGTAGACCGAAAGACGATATTTGACATCACACGCTCGAACCCGTCTGCTGAGATTTTTTATACATTCGCTATTGAAGCGCTTGTCTCTTTTTTAAGGAAGTCTGAACCTGCTCTGATTGCCAATCAGCTTGCCGCAGTCGGCCTAGGGATGAATGACTTGAGAGCGCTCGAAGGCCAGATGAACAAGAACAGCTGGCTTGGAACAGCGGAACGACTTGTTTTTCGAGCTTTTAAAGAATGTGCGCCATACGTAAGTCCATTTTCAATCAATAACCCGCAAGGATGGAGATATTGGCTCATTCACTTTGCAACCTCATACAAGGCTCGCCAGGTTTACAACAATATTCTTCACGAAAATAGCAGTGCTCAAGCTCATTTTGGACGTTCAGGACTGAACATGCTTTCGTACGATCCGGCACAAGATGGGACATTGTACTTATTTGGCGAATCCGACCGCGAGAATGCCACCGACGAATTACTGGAAGATATCCCCCGTCTGATCGCCGAGTCAGGCGACACAGTACTAGTCAGCGAGTTTTATGCTAGCATATATAATGAAACCCCTGCCCACTCTGACGACGTACATACAGCGATCATTCAGAGCACTGAAATAGAAGTGCACACCGCGGGGGGTGGAACGCGTAGAAAAGCGAACACCATAACAGCAATGGACACACTAAAATTCAAAAGCCAGCGGAGCTTTTTCCCGTTATTCAATAGCGCCTTAAAAAAGTAAAGCATCTTGTGATCGTTATATACTCGGATTGGCATACCCTTAACGGGAGCAGCCAATCCTATGTACACGGAATCAAAAACACGACCTCTCCAGTAAAACACCACCATGGAAACTTATGGCAACCTCAAGCCTGGATTGCGGTGCCCGAACTCGTTTTATCCTCAAGGACTACGCCATGGCGACCGTAGGTCAGATGCGGAAATACAGGTTCACCTATCAAAACCACCTCATCCTTTGCGCGCTGTTCCATTTCTTGCTGGACCGAGTTGTGGAGCTTGAAAATTTCAACTTTTGTCTCGTCCATAGTCTTTTTTAACGACTCCAAGGCGGTACCTAAAACAGGAATTTTCGCCAATTCGGCCCAGAGGTAATTATTAGCAAAACTTAAAAGAAACTCCCAAGCCCCATTAAGTGCAAAATAGGATCCCGACTTTCCCTGTTTGACTGTAGCCATAACTTTAGCGAGTGAATTCGCCATATTTATACTATCAAGAGCACCACTATCTTTAATATCGCCCAAAATCTCCACGATTTTATCGAAAAGTTCTGGGAGACGACTTTCATTCCGATAAAACTCAAAGATACCATCAAAGTCTAGAGCTAGACTCTCCTGATCAGCGAATCCCCATTCATAGGACAAAAGCTTCGGAAGTAGCTTATAGTAGCGCTGCATAAAGTCGCCGCCACTGAATTTGCCTGTGGTGTAAAGGTTGACGTATTGCTGTAAGGATGAAAGCCACTCAGGCACATGTGACTTAGGCAAAAATGCAGATAAGGTGTTTGCCATGTCGCCCAGCCGACGCGCTGCATTTTTTTTATTTTCTGGATTATCTCCAGCCATTTCCGTAATTAAAGTCTCGGAAGCCTGTTTCAGTTCACCGTGCCGCTCCAATAGCAGTTTGGTGAAAAACTCCACCGCTTTCTCGTTCGCCATCGTGATAATCCTTGAGTCCTAAATGACCTTCCTGAGTTACGAAATCTGCAGAAATGGCGTTAAAAAGGTCATTTTATAGGTCAGGTACTGCTGGTGCGAGTACTTAATGGTGGCGTTCAAATATTCCCAAACCTAAGCACACCGTCTCACAGCTTACGCTTGAGGAGAAGCGAAACTAGCGGATCTATTCCAGTTTTCCTACTGCCCCCACCCCAACACCTCGGCAAGCTAGTCCTACCCAGCAACAACAGGACCGCTCCCAATGCCCGCCCGCCCCAACCATCACCCAGCCCCAATGGCACTGGCTCTCGCCCTACTGCTCTGCGGCGCGAACATTCAGGCCAATGGCTTGCTCACCGAACACACCAACCTGAACCTGATCCTCCGTCAGCTCGACGCCATAGACCGCCTTGCCCGCTCCAGCCAGGCACTGCCAGCTGAAGACGGCGCTCGTTATACCTTCGACTACCCCCGTTTCACCGCCGAGATCGACCTGATTCGCCAAAGCATCAAGGCCTATCAAGCTCCTGCCCGCGCACAGCCCCGGCATCCCCCCGAGTTGACCGGGCATTACCTGCGGGAGGCCGATCGTAAGCCATGAGCATGACGGCTGAGCAGTCCAGTGCCTTCCTGGCCGGAGGTGGATTCACCGTTCAGGACAGCATGACGTTGCTGGTCGGGGTGGCATTGACGTTTGTGTTGGTGTTTTCCGCTTGGGCGTTGGGCAGCGGTTTTCGAGGCTGGAGCCGGGGGCAATTGAGTAATGAGCAGTTCGGCACCCTGGCGTTGAAGGTCGTCTTTGTCTACGTGATTTTCGGCTACTTGCTGTTGCATTGACCACGTAAAAAACCAGCCTGAGGAGGCAATCCCCATGACACGTCCACTCTCCAAACAACTGATTCTGGCTTGGCTATGGTTCGCCACGTTCGTGTCTAGCCAGGCAAACGCCGCGCTCCCGCAGATGGAAGCGCCAAGCCGTGGCGAAGGCACGAACATCATTCAGACCATGCAGAACTATGCCTTCGACGGCGCAGCGCTGATTGGTTTGCTGATCTCGGCAGCTGCTTTTTGCGGGGTCGCCTATCACGCATATGGCACGTTCGCGGAGGTGCAAACCGGGAAGAAGACCTGGGGGCAGTTTGGGCTGACCTGCACGGTCGGCGCCTTGCTGCTGGTGTTGTCGATCTGGCTGCTGACCAAAGCCGCCGGCATTCTCTGAGCGCAGGGCGAAGTTATGACTGAGCCACTTGAGCAATTGCCAGATGGAACGCTGCGTTTTCTCCCGACGCGACTCAACCGCCAGCCGGTGATCGTGCTGGGGATGACTGCAGATGAGCTATGGCTCTCGGTAGGGATCTCAGCACTGATCGGCCTGGTGATCGGGATAGGTTTAGCGATCGTCACCAAGAGCATTGCAATGACGCCCACGACCATGGTGGTCGCGGTGGCGTCTGGAATCATTTTTGGCGGCAAGTTCCTGCGTCGGCTAAAGCGTGGGAAGCCACAGACCTGGTTGTACCGAGAGATGCGCTGGCAGGTCAGCACTCGCTGGCCCGCGCTGAAGGACTGGGCTGGTGGGTCGGATCTCCTGACTCGCAGCGGCGTCTGGACCACACGGCGGAGTACTCGCCGATGAGCCGGTTCAAGAACGAAGTCACCCGTCTGGAAGCTCACGTGCTGACCCTGCGTATCGGCGGCGGTTTGTTGTTCCTGGTCGCGATACTGATGGGTCTGGGTTGGTGGACGGCTCCGCGGGACATGACCATCCATGTGCCGCCTGATTTGCGTTCGGGCAGCACCCGCAAGTGGTGGGAGGTTCCGCCAGAGACGGTGTACACCTTCGGCTTTTACATCTTCCAGCAGCTGAATCGCTGGCCCACCAATGGTGAGGAAGACTACCAGCGCAACCTGCAGCAGTTCGCGCCCTACCTGACGCCGAGCTGCCAGACCCAACTGGAACAGGAGTTCGAGGAGCGTCGGGCGGGCGGTGAGCTGCGCAAGCGCACCCGTGGCGTGTACGAGATCCCGGAACGCGGCTACGGCGATGACCCGACCTTTCGGGTCAAGACGCTCGGCAATGACGCCTGGATCGTCAACCTGGACCTGACCGCCGACGAGTACTACGGGTCGGAGAAGGTCAAGCGCGCCCTGGTCAGGTACCCGCTGCACGTCGTGCGCATGGATATGGACCCTGAGCGCAACCCCTTTGGGCTCGCCCTCAACTGCTACAGCGGAAAGCCCCAGCGCCTTACCTCAATCCCACCGTCAACCGGCACTGGCCTGGAAGTGCCGGGGCAAGGAGTCATGCAATGAAGCGCTTATTTTCCTCATGGCTCTTACTGGTGCTGGGAGGCTTGGCCACGTCAGCCAGCGCAGTGGAGATCCTGCAGTGGCAACGCCTGCCACTGGCGATCCCGTTGCACGTCGGCCAGGAGCGGATCATTTTCGTCGACCAGAACGTGCGCGTGGGTGTTCCTCGTTCACTCAAGGAGAAGCTGCGGATCCAGAGCACGGGCGGCACGCTGTATCTTCGCGCCAACGAGCCCATCGAGCCGACCCGTCTACAACTGCAGAACGTCAACACCGGTGAGTTGATTCTGATCGATATCGCCGCAACAGTCGTGAAGGATCAGGCCGAGCTGGAGCCGGTAAAAATCGTCAGAGCCGAAGAGCCAAAGCCTACGGAATCTACCGAAGCCGAACCTCCTGTACCACCACGTCAAACTCCCATCCCGGTAGTGCTCACCCGCTACGCAGCGCAAAGCCTGTACGCACCACTGCGCACCGTTGAACGGTTGGAAGGCGTCAGCCAGGTTCGCATCAATAGAGCGCTGGACCTCACTGGTCTGCTACCCACCCTGCCCGTCAAAACTTCGGTGCTCGGAACGTGGCAACTGGAGGACTTCTGGGTAACCGCGCTGCAACTACGTAACGAATCCTTGGCACGACTGGTACTGGATCCTCGCGAACTGCAGGGCGATTTCGTCGCAGCGACTTTCCAGCATCAACAGTTGGGTCGACGTGGCACAGCAGAAGACACCACTGCGCTGTACCTGGTGACGCGCGGCCACGGCCTGGCGCAGTCGATCCTGCCGAATCAGAGCCAGATCAATGCTGCAAAGAACCTTCCCAATGCCCGGGGGAACGCTGATGAAAAGTAACGGACTGATCAAATGGCTGGTCTTGCCGGTGCTGATCCTGCTGTTGATCGTCGTGGTGAGATCGTGCTCCAGCGACAAGCCCTCCAATTCCACTGATGGATCTGTCGTAGGGCAACTGTCACCGGAGGAGCTCAAGCGCCTTGGCATCGACGGCGATACGCCGATGGACACGGTGGCCACCCTGGTCGGGCAAACCAAGGCCATGCGCAAGGAACTGCAAACGTTGCTTTCGGATAACAAAACCCAGAAGGAGGAAGCAGACCGCCTGCGCGCCCGCGAGTCTGATGTGGATAAGCGCATCCGCAGCGCGCTCAATGGCGAGCTGGAACAACTACGCAACGATCGACAGCAGTTTGACCAGGAGAAGCAAACCACCCGCAACCTGCTGGACGACCTCAAGCGGCAATTCGATAACCGCAGTCTGCTGCCTGGTAACGTTGATCTGCCAGTGGGACTAGGTCTGCAACCCGGCGACGGCGATGGCTTCAAGGGCAATGACGACGGCCTGATCTGGATTGATCCGCAAGACGCCACGGCGATCGACGCCCAGGGTAAGCCAATCTCATCAAGTTCAAGCAAGCCAGCTAGCGGCTTCAACTTCCCCAAGGCCTTCACCGAGCAGATCAACATGGGCCAGAAGGAGCTCAAAGCCAATTCCGGCGCCATCGGGCGCAACATCAAGACTGACGACGATAAGCCACCACCGCGCCCCGTTTATACCTTGCCGGAGAATTCGACCCTCATGGGTTCGGTGGCGATGACGGCCTTGATCGGCCGCGTGCCGGTGGACGGCACGGTCAATGACCCCTTCCCGTTCAAAATCCTGATCGGTCCGGACAACCTAACGGCCAACGGCATCGATCTGCCTGACGTGGCGGGCGCTGTCATCAGTGGGACCGCAGCCGGGGACTGGACGTTGTCCTGCGTGCGCGGACAGATCGTCAGCATGACCTTCGTATTCAATGACGGCCGCGTGCGCACCATACCGCAACCCCAGCGCCTGACCACCAAACAGGGCAACAGCACTCAATCCAGCGGCCAGATGGACAAGATCCAGGGCGGCATCGGCTGGATCAGCGATCCGAACGGTATCCCCTGCATTTCCGGCCTTCGTCGCTCCAACGCTCAGCAATACATCGGCAGCAAAAGTCTGATTACCGCGGCCGGTGCAGGCGTGGCCAAGCTGATGGAGGCTGATCAGAACAGCAATGGCACGGTGATCAGCAGCAACGGCACAACGGTCGGAGCCATGAGCGGCGCGGGCACATCGGCGCTGAGCAACATCCTGTCTGGTGGCGTGAAAGACATCGGTGACTGGGTCAACAAACTCTACGGCCAAGCCTTCGCTGCGGTTTATGTGCAACCGGGGGCGAAAGTCGCCGTGCATCTGGATCGGCAATTGGAGATCGATTACGAGCCCGATGGCCGCAAGGTCAAATACACCTCAGGAGGTGCACATGCTTCTTCACTGGATTAAGTCATTGAGTGGGTTGGCCATGCTCGTGCTGGTAGCCAGCTGCTCGACAGACAAGGACGAGCTGATGCCTCACGGCCCGCAAAACATGCTTGACCTGTGGAACCAGTCTGCCGGGGCAACAGGCAGCAGTTCGGGCAACCGACAGTTGATGAACGCACGGCTGCAACTGCGTCGACCGCTGATGGACGCAGACTCTGATCAGCGCCCTTACACCCGCACCGCGCAGAACGAGATCTATAGCCAGTTCAAACGACTGCCGAATCCGGATCTGGTGATGTACGTATTCCCGCACCTAACCGGAACTGATCCGGCGCCGATCCCGGGTTACAGCACCGTGTTCCCGCTCTACCAGCGGGTGCAGTACGCCATGCCCGGCGAGCGGACGGAGGATTATTGATGGGCTGTGATGAAATGCCGGATGCCTGGGACCAACACGTTGCCGATCTCAATGCGCAGGGCATTCCTGAGCCAGGTAAACCCGCTGGCAAAGCCACGGTGGCGGATGAGCAGAGGCTGTATGAATCCCAGCCAAGCTTTGTCGACTTGCTGCCCTGGGTTGAGTACTTGCCTGAGTCGCAATGCATGTTGCTGGATGACGGTGAGTCCGTAGCGGCGTTTTTCGAGCTAACCCAGATCGGCACCGAAGGCCGGGAAGCCGACTGGTTGCGCGGCGTGCGTGATGCCCTGGAAAACGCCCTGCAGGATAGCTTCGACGAACTGGAGGACCAGCCGTGGGTGGTACAGCTCTACGCACAGGATGAAACCGATTGGGATCACTACCTCAAGCGTCTGCGCGACTACGTACAGCCCCGCGCGCAAGAATCGGAGTTTACCGAGTACTATCTTCAGATGTTCCAGCAGCACCTGCAGGCAATCTCGAAACCTGGTGGTTTGTTTGAAGACAGCACAGTGACTCGCCTGCCCTGGCGGGGACAGACCCGACGCGTGCGACTGATAGTCTATCGGCGCAGCAAGGGCCAGCCCGGCAGACGTGGGCAAAACGCCGAACAAGCTCTGAATGCGATCTGCGATCGGCTACTCGGCGGCCTGGGTAACGTCGGAGTGAAGTGTTTTCGTATGGATGGCGCGCAAATCCACGACTGGTTGCTGCGCTGGTTCAATCCGCATCCTCGACTCCTGGGTCCAACCCTTGAAGATAGGCAGCGTTTCTACCAAACAACCGCATACCCTCCGGCCATCGAGCCCGGCGAGTTGGAGCTGGCCAGCGGCACCGACTTCGCCCAGCGCCTGTTCTTCGAGCAGCCACGATCAGACGTCGAAAACGGGCTGTGGTATTTCGACCAGATGCCGCACCGGGTCGTGACTCTGGATCGCCTGCGCTCACCGCCGCCGACCGGGCACCTGACCGGCGAGACCAATAAAGGTGGCGACGCGATCAATGCCCTCTTCGACCAGATGCCGGAAGACACGGTGTTGTGCATCACTTTGCTAATCACCCCGCAGGACATGCTCGAAGCGCACTTGAATCTGCTGGCCAAGAAGTCAGTGGGTGACACGGTCGACTCAGAGCAGACCCGATACGACGTGCATGAAGCCCGCTCGCTCATCGGCAGCGCGCACAAGCTCTATCGCTCTAGCGTCGCTTTCTACCTGCGCGGGCAGGACGTCGCCCAGCTCGACAGCCGCACCCTGCAGTTGAATAACGTGATGCTCAATGCCGGCCTGCAGCCGGTGCGCGACGAACATGAAGTCGCACCGCTCAACAGCTACCTGCGCTGGCTGCCGTGCGTGTTCAACCCAGGCATGAAGAACGCCGACTGGTATACACAACTGATGTTCGCCCAGCACGTGGCCAACCTCGCGCCGGTGTGGGGTCGCAGCCAGGGCTCTGGCAACCCTGGGATTACCTTCTTCAACCGCGGCGGCGGACCGATCACCGTCGACCCGCTCAACCGCCTCGATCGCCAGATGAATGCCCACCTGTTCCTGTTCGGCCCGACCGGTTCAGGCAAGTCGGCCACGCTGAACAATATCCTCAACCAGGTCACCGCAATCTACCGCCCTCGCCTTTTCATCGTCGAGGCCGGCAACAGCTTTGGCCTGTTCGCCGACTTCGCCAAGCGTCTGGGATTAACCGTCAATCGCGTCAAACTGGCACCCGGATCCGGCGTCAGCCTGGCGCCCTTTGCTGATGCCCATCGCCTGATTGAAACACCAGGCCGAGTTAAAACCCTGGACGTCGACGAGTTGGATGAACCGGAAGCCGATGACGAGGATGAACGCGACGTGCTCGGCGAGCTGGAGATCACCGCCCGACTGATGATCACCGGCGGCGAAGACAAGGAAGAAGCGCGCATGACCCGGGCCGATCGCAGCCTGATCCGCCAATGCATCCTCGATGCCGCCCGGGTTTGCGTTGAAGCCCAACGCACCGTGCTCACCCAGGATGTGCGCGATGCGCTACGCCGCCTTGGCCGCGACAACACCCTGCCCG
>Ga0247810_10000717_pt1 | contig 28948 bp, 29 predicted proteins | sample UWRJL119311C1_FD_179918 | JGI IMG/M metagenome (GOLD analysis project Ga0247810, IMG submission 179918) | Plant litter microbial communities from Arlington Agricultural Research Station in Wisconsin, United States - UWRJ-L119-311C-1 | ecosystem: Environmental > Terrestrial > Plant litter >... | reverse complement strand
GACATATTTTCTAATTTCCTCTATTATTTTGTCATTTACTAAAGGTGCTTTTTCTCTAAAGTGCATCCCTTAGTACAGTGATAATAATGATAGTACTTGTACCGCCCTTTGGATGCACTGCCTGTAAGTATCTTTCCACACTTAGGACATATTAAATAGCCACGAAGTGGCAATGCTGGATCTACAGTTATTGTAGTTCTTTTTATTTTTTTTCGGCCATCAAGAACATCCTGTACATCATAAAACATTGCTTCAGTTATAAGTGGTTCATGCTGTCCCTGGACTAAATGACATTCTTCATCTTTATATTTTGCAATGAATACTTTACCGAAGTAAATAGGATTTCTGATTGCAACCCAGAAGCAGCTTCGTGTGGAATTAAGACCTTTTTTCTTTGCTGCTTTCCATACTTGTTCTGTGTGTATTTGCCCTTTGGCAATTTCTTCAAATACCCAGCGCATAATCAATGCTTGATCTTCTTTAATGGCAATATGTTTTTTTCCTGTCTCAGTAATTCTATTTACATATCCTAAAGGTGGGCGTCCCATTACACGTCCTTCTTTTTTTGCTCTTCGCATTCCATTAAATACATTTAATGCACGGCGGTCATTTTCTACCTCCGGTGCAGCGAGATAAAATGCAAGCATCATCTTATTTTCGGGTATTGAAAGGTCTAAGGGTTGCTCAACGGCTTGTGGTTCTACTCCTAGATTACGTAGTGTACTTATCATTTGATAGGAATCTCCGGCATTTCTGCTGAATCTGTCCCATTTTGTAAAAAGAATCAGATCAGAATGTCCTCTGCGTGCGCGAAGTTCTGATAATAGCTTTTTCCAGGCTGGACGGTTAAATGTTTTAGCTGAATGATCTTCAATTATAACTTTCCGCACTTTAAGTGAGTTTAATTCACAATACTTGCGCAGTCGTTCTTCCTGATCACGTTGTGAATATCCTTTATCTGCCTGCTCTTCTGTACTTACCCTGATATATAAATCTGCAACTTTCATGATTATAAAATTGATTTTTTAAACTTCATTAAAGACTTTTTTGTGTAGGTAAATTTACATTTTTTTGCTGAGATAGATATGTATTAACCACTATTTCAGCCATTTCATAAAGAAAATCAGTTATTATTTTAGCCTGATCAATGTCTACGTTTATACCATCTTTTTGTAATAATTCCATTGCTTCCATCGCTGTTATTCTATCAATATTTTCATTCCTCATCATATACCTCCTTTTATTGACAGCAAAAGCCCGCAAGCGGGCTTTACCAATTAAAATAAAATTGATTCAATTACTCATATAGGAAAATAAATTGTACTCCTTTGGTTTCTATTGCGTTTTGGCAGATAACTTATATAGCCATACTCATTTAACTCACGCATACATTTGTGATATGTTACAGGCCCGGTTATCTTGGCTAACTTCATTATTTCACTCCTATAGACCTCTATAGGATTAACAAAGCCCTTTTCCGTCCTAAATTGAAGCAATGCAGCATATATACCAATATGCGTGACGCTAATTCGATAATCTTTTTCTATTGCCTTAAAGAAATCCGATAAAGGTTTTAGTGTTTTCATTATATTTTAGTTTATCAGCTTATACGCATACTATTCCTTTTCGAATGGTTCACCTGCTGGCTCTCATACGTTTTTTGCATTTGTTTTACAGTTTCCATTGTTTTATTACCCAATGCCGTTGGGAGGGTAATTTTTCTCGAATGCTCGTCATAAATATTTACCGATTTAAACTGAGGGTTGGCCTCAATGTAAAACCGATATTCATTTCCATTTTTAATCAAGGTTACAGGCAGCCTGTTTCCTTGTTTTAAAGCATCCTTTAATTTATCGGCTTGAGTTTTATTTGATAATTCCTTTAAAGGAAGTTGCTGTAAGGCTTTTTCAAGATCATAACCATACCCGTAATGAAATTCTTTGATGCGGTGATTGCCACTTGCGTCTTTATCATTAACATCCAATTGGATCCAGGATTTTTCCTTCTGAATGGAACGTCCAGCTAATAAATTATATGCCTGTGTTGTATCAATAGAATTTCCTTGTTGTACTTTAAAATATTGGCTTCTCTCTTCATCAGGCTTTGATTCATTTTGCAAAGTGGTTTTATATGCTTCAAATTGATACTGTCCACTCTGGTCTTTTACAAAAGACAACTCGTGATCCAGTCGTTCTTTTTCGTTAATGTAATAGGAAACCGGAATAGTGAATTGCTCATGACCTTGTTTGATTTGCTGATCAATTTGATTTGACAAATCTTTAAAACCAATACGCTGCATCCGATCATACAGCGATTGGTTATTTTTTTCTTCCTCTTTTGCATCTTTCCGAACAGCAATTTGCTCTATGAGTGGTGCAATGATCAGTTTACGAATGAGTCTTACCAATAAATTAGGATAAAGCTGCTTAAGAATCTTGTTCTTTTCCTGCTTGAGCATCTGCAAAGCAAAACGTTCCTCAATATTTTTGCTGCCCTTATACTTTGTTCCAATTCGCTCGTAATGATGCAGCTTTTCTTTGATCAGTGACATATTATTGGAAAGACTAAAATTAAACAGTTTACTAAAACGCTCTTCCCTGGAGCGCCACTGGTTTAATTCCATCTCTACTCTGTTCATGGGAAGTTGTTCATTCATAATTAATGATTACATGGATTGGCTTTTCCTTTTTTTCTTAGCCTCCTTTGGCACTTCAGGGCCATCATCATCGGCAGTTTGGTTTTGCTTTTTACTGCCTTGTTTTTCGGAAGTTTGCTGGGTTTCAGATTGCTTTTCTTCTTTAGACTTACGATTATCAATGCGCTGCAAATTGCTGTCATATACATTAATTGTCTTGAATTGTGGGCTGGCTTCAATATACTGCTTAATCTCATTTCCTTCTTTTTGGAAAGTAGCGGATTGCAGGTTTCCCTTTTTCAAAGAATTGATCAGGTCTTCTTTGTATTTTGGGGTTTCCAGTTCTTTAATCGGATGTTTGGACAGTGCTGCTTCTAAATCATAACCGTAATTTTGGTGGTAATGGTTTAGTTTAAAGTTTCCATTAGATTCGGGTTGTTTGAAGTCCATTTGAACCCAAGAATTATAAACTTCCCCCTCTTTACTGGTAAGATCTTTATTTACCGATCTGCCTTCCATAAGATTGTAAGCTTCCTTCATTGTTATGTTGCTGCCTTTATTGATATAAAAGGTTTGCTCCAAATTTTCTTTGGAATTCTCTTTTTGCAATTCCACTTTATAAGAATTAAAGAAATACATATCGCTTTCTTTTGACTTATTGAAATTTAATGTAGCTGCAGCAGTATCATTACCATATTGCGCATTATGCGTCAAAGTGAAATTAGGTTCTTCTTTCTGCATTTTTTCTTTTAATTCAGACTCTAATGCATCTCCAAAACCAGTGTACTTTAACTGGTCGCGTAAGTATTCAAAATTTTTCTCGTTCATGATTTCAATTTTTTAATTATTAAATAGTTTATAATTTGGGAAGTACAGTCACCTGTACCAGTTTTGTATTCTTGACATCTTCTTCTAAATGTCTGCCACCGTTTCTTTCCATGAGTTGTATGGCTAAATATTTTTTTTCCGGAATTGTAAATTTTGGCAGTGCAAATACAAAGATGTTTTCTGCTTCAGCTTGAATTTTATCAACTTCATTCAGTATATAAATTGGTTTAATTTCGATTTCCTGTGAAGCAGTACGTTTTATTTTTTTAGTGTCGCGAATAAAAAAACGAAGCTGGTCGATCTCATAATTGATTTTAGAATTGTTGGTTATCTTTATCCTGTAATACATTACTTCGTCACGAATAAAAATTCCATTGAGCCTAAAATCAATATCGTATTTACTTTCCTTTTGACCTCGCAGCTTTTTTTTGTCGTATAGCGCTAATTTTGAATATTCCTCAATATCCAGATCATTAATAATTTCATCTGAAAAATAAATTTCCTGTCCATCCGGCTTAGTTTTATTCAGTGTAAGATTCAGCTGTGGAAACTCTTCATTATAGTCTAACACGAAAGAATAGAGTTTCCCGTCTGCAGTAACTACCGTAAGATTGGTCTGGAAAAATCCTTTTTGGGCCGCCTTAACCTGAAGTATATTTTCAAGACCTTTAGCTTTTTGTACCAATATATCAGGACTTCCCTTGTCGACACTTTTTATAGCAAAAGGAAATACAAGATTGGTCGTTTTTGAATAGGCAATCATTAAGGAGTCTGATTCTGTTTGGAATAAACGGTTTTTACCTGTTTGCTGTGCCAATACACCGATGGTCATAAATAATAGATGCCCCATCACCAATAGTTTAAAATTTTTCATATCTATCATTTTTAGTTTTTAATTGGAATCTTTTTGTTTCTGTTTTTCATCATGCAACAGTACCTTATAACCTGCTTTTACAACTACTTTAACCAGTTTTACTTTTTTACTTAAAAGACTTTTAGCCGCTTCAATTCCTGCTCCCGCTGCCTGAGCTCCCCAAGAATCGTCCAATGATGCAACTCCTAAAGTTTGCATGGAGCGATCAGCCGAAGCTTTTGCAACATCACGATTGATTGCTCCCGGGATATATATACCAACAAGTCCATCCATGTCGTAAACAGACAAATCCACCGGAAATAAGGAGTTGTTGTATCTGATACTTCTAATGTTGATTGTTAATCGTTCTCCTTTTAAGGAAGCTGTTCCAAACAGAGAATTATCTTTTGGAATTTTAATGCCATTTATAAATATGTCATTCATGAGTCGCAATTTAACTGTCGAGCCATTTACAATTGTTTGTGTTTCATGAATAATGGCTTCTACAGCATTCTGCATTGAATCATCATTTTCTAGTTCGTCTAAAGAGTAAAAACCATTCTGTTTGTACTCAGAACTGTTCAATGTTTTGCTTTGTAGGGAAGAAACAGGATCTTCATACTCCTTGGTGGAAATAGTAAAGATTTGTCCACGCTGAGCCTCGGAAGCTTTTTTCAATTTTTCCTGTACTCTGTTTGGATGTTGGATATCCAAAATACTCTCCAACATTCCACCGAGCTGTTGTAGTTCAGGATCCTGACTTTCCTGCCCATCACTCATTGATTGCATCATTTGTTCGAGCCTGTCCACATCATTGGAATGCAGCGAGGTTTCATTTGATTTTACAATTTTAGTATAATCTCTGTTTTGCTCTGGAACTGTTACAGGTGTATTTATTGCTTTTTGCAAAGCTTCCAATTTTTGATGTACTTTTTCTTCATTTGGATCGCGATAAACTGATTTATTTAAACCATGTCGCTCTTTTCTCTGAGTAACAGCACTGCTGTCTTCAGTGGAATCAATCTGAAAGGATTGGCTTAAATAGTTGGGATCTTTTTTGATAAGTTCATCAAGCTTTGCTGAATCAAGAGCAGCCAGATCGTAATAATTCATTTTATCCAACGGAAGTCCTTCTTTCAGGTTCGCATTGGGAAGTTTTAGATTAAAACCTTTTTGCTGTGGTGCTGCCTGGTTGGCAGCATCCATTTTTCCACCTCCCAATGCCCAAAATATGGCAGTTAGAAACGGCAAAGCCAATATTGGCAGTACCAAGAGCATCTTACGATGCTTTAAGGCCTTTAATGATTTTGTGTTTTGTTCCATGATGTTAATTTTTAAGATGTGAGTAATAATAATATTCTATTATTGTTAAACTGTCCAGAAGTCCGGGACGATTTAATACAATGCTGTCATGCGTTTTTTTCCCTGTCGGACTGCGCCCCAAACTATCCATATACCTACGAAAGCTTGTGATTTTTTCAAATTCAGTTTCGCTAATAATTGTATTGAGTTCAAGAGGCTTTTCTTTTGTGGGTACCAGATTGGTTGGTTTGGTAATCGGGGTTACTGTTATATTTCTATTTTTATTACCTGAAAAACTATTAACAATCAGGTATATACTGCAGCCAGTTGTAAATACTGTAAAACACAACAGAATCACAATCCAGTTAAGACGTGTAAAATGAGCTGTTTTGCGTTCCAGCCAATTGGCGCATTTATACTGCAATCGCAGATTAGCCTGGTCAAACTTTTGCCATAGATTATTTTTAGCAGTTGCAAGAACATCGCTTTTTTTGCTATTTCGTTTAAAAAAGAGTTTCATGATGTACAGCTTTATTATTTTCGATTTTCAGTACTTATATCCCTATTCTCAATAGTATTCCATCGCTCGATTAAAAAGCCATGTGGATTATTATCGCTTCTCGATACGTTACGAAGGTTACCTTCCGTTATAAGGTTTCGATGGGCAATACTTGTGGTACGAATGATATTTTGAGTCGCATAACATCGGAATCCATACGGATAGTTGTTAAGGCCAATAGTCACACTGTCAATCTGTATGGTCTGGCTGACGTTACCTGATATGATACCGGAGTAGTAACCGTTTTCCTTTAAATCATCATAGACACGTTTGGCACTGTCATCCGCCAGATAAAGAGCTTTTGTTACATTGCTTTTAATGACTTTATCATCCGGATCAAGTGTAAAAAACAGCTTATGGAACGTTTTTACATGATCTCTGGCCTCGACTGGAATATTGTCTTTTCGGTCCGAAGCATAGGCTTCCAGCGCCTTTCCATTAGCCAGTATATAAACCTTGTTCTGCATTTGAGACACCAGCGAGAAACTTTTATAAAGTGAAAAGCAGCTAATTAAAATACACCCTGTAATGACCAGCATGGTAAATCCGCGAATATGTCGAAAGGCAGTGTCAATATTTTTCATTTTGCTAAACATAAACTTTGAATTTAGGGTTAAGATTTGCCTTTTAATTTGTCAGCCATATAATTGTCCTTGTCCTTAAAGTAAGGAGCAGAATTACCGGAATCAGACATGCTTTGATACATACGCCCGGCAGCATTCCCCATAGCATCCGCTACCATTGTAGTTCCTTGAGATGTAGTATTGACAAGGGAAGTTGTTGAATTACTAAACATACTGGTTACTTTTTGTCCGAGTGCACCGCCACCTCCGGCATGAACAATGTAATTAGCAACAGAAGGCACAGTGAAATAGCCTATAATCCCAATAATCATAAATACTAAATAGGCAACATCAGTCCTGCTAAAGAAAGTATCTCCATATTCTCCTGCTTGCGCAATATCAATTTTGAGCATATTTTCCTGAATTTTTCCGATGATGCTTCCAAATATGTTAGCCACGGGAAGCCACAGATAGATATTGATGTAACGTGCCAGCCAGACGGTAAGGGTGTGTTGAAAACCATCGAAGACCGAAATACCAAAAACAATTGGACCTAAAATAGAAAGTACCACCAATTGAAAAGTCCGCAGTGTATCGATGCACAGGGAAGCAGCTTCAAATAATACACGCAGTACCTCGCTCATCCATTCTTTTACTGAATTGCGGAAATTATAAGAGGCCTTGCTCATAGCAAATTTGATATCATTTCCAATACCATCCAGCATTCCCTGACCACTTGGATCTGCATCATCATGTGTATAGCGGTACCATTTATCCTGATCACCGCTTCCTGTCGAACCAACATACATTTTCCAGGGATCTGTTTCTTTGAGTGCTTCTTCTTTTTCTTTAAGCAGTCTTTCAATCGCTTTGTTCGATCCTTCCACCATTGCAGCAGTTGCTGTAACGGTAGGTTTCATAACACCATTAATCATATAGAGGACAGAGGGAAAAATCATAATACAAAATCCAATAACAAAGGGACGAAAGAGTGGATAGAAGTCGATGGGTTCAGCACTGGCAATATGTCTCCAGACTCTTGAGGCGATATACCACATAGCTGCAAAACCGGCAAGTCCTTGTCCAACCCCAATCAGATTACTGCATAAAGGCATCATTTCATCATACAATTGTTCCAGTACACTATGCAGGCCGTTCATGTCGTCTGCAATTCCTTGTGCCTGGATCGTAAACGGTAATATCATTGCAAGAAGAACAAGTATTATTTGCTTATTTATCTTTATCATAACAGTGGATATTTAGTTATTTAACTTATAAATACTGCGCATTGCCTGCGTATCATTATGCTCTTTTGCACGCTGTAAAGCCAGTACAGTCGTATTATTGTTGAAGTTTCTCAGGAACAAAAGTTTGTCCTGCATATCTGCATATATTTTGTCAATAGCGGCCAGCCTTTCATCATCAGACATGCGCATTTTATTTGCGGTAATCACAGAGGTCAGTTCATCAAGATTTCTAAGACTTTGCTTAAAAAGATTATTGTATACCCTTTCGAAATAGGCAATTTCTTCAGCATTAAAATTTTTACTGTCCCTAAAGCGGCTAAAAGCGGACTTGTATTCTTTTACCAGCAGCACCTGATAATTAACAATGTCACCAATACGCCTGTAATTCTTAACTGTGGGGCTAACCTGCATGAGCGCATCAAGAAATGTTTCATGAAGGTTGAAATTTCCTTCAGACAAATCTTTTACATTATTATAGCCTCCACTTAGTATTTCATAGCCCTTTTTCATATCCTTTAAAATCTGTTTGAACTGGGCCAATTTCTCTATGTTCAAAATCAATTGCTGGATTTCCTGTTTTTGAGCGGTTATCTGGGATGGAAATAGCAATCCGGTAAACACAATTCCTATAATCAATAATTTTTTCATGGCAAATCAGTATTTATACCGTTTAGAACACGGCTGTTTTTTGCTTCTTTCAATTCGGTTGTTTTTGATACAGCCAGAATTTTAGTTTCATTACTGAAGCTCTCAGAAAAAGCGTAGTTATCCAGCATATTCTGGTAAATCATGTCAATGCGTTTCACTCGCTCGTCATCTTTCATCTCTAACTTTCCGTCCGTAACGATTGTTAGAAGCTCATCCAGATTGGTATCACAATTTTTAATTAACCTTTCAAAGACCCTTCTTATATAATCGACTTCATCTCCATGAAACAAATCATCCTGCCGGATTTGCTGATATAAGCTTTTGTAGCTTTTCATAATTTTTGTCTGGAGCCCAATAATTTCTGTTACCCTGGCATACTTTTTTATTTTGGGATTGACGACCTTGAGGGAATTCAGGTAATCGGTATGAAGATTAAATTCTCCGCGTTTGAAATCTCCTATGGTATTCAGTCCCTTTTTCACAGCTGAATAGCCTTTTTGTGCATATCCGATATAGACTTGCAAGGCTGCTATTTGCTCTAAAAGCATCCTTTGCTGTTTTGCCTGTGCATGAAGATTCCCTGTGATCAGTGCAGTAAAAAGCACCAGTAAGAATATTTTTTTCATGATTTTATTTGTTGTTTACGGAATTCCGTAAAATTGTTTAACGGATTTAACATCATGCTCTGTTTTGGCTCTTTGAAGACTCAGTAGTATATTCTGTCTGTTGAAGAGTGTCAGGTCATCATAATTGGCATCAATCTGATCTGCAGCAGCATTTATAATCTCCAGTCTTTTGGCATCACTCATCTGTGTGGTAAAAGAATCCAATACAAGGAAAATCTGATCGATGTTTTTCAGGCTTTCATTTAATATTCCTGAATACACACTTTGCATATAATCGAGTTCGCTGGAATTAAAATGAGCATCTTTTTGAAACAGGTTCCATGCTCTTTCGTATTCATCTACCAAACGAACCTGCTTTTCACTGATATCTTTGATACGCTGGTAATAGGTAATAATGGATTTAACTTTTGCCAGCTCCTCATAGTAATTTTTATAAAGGTTTTTTTGTTTCTGGGTCCAATCGGAAATCTCATCCAGCTTTAGTTTGGACAGTATATTTTCTATTTTTTTCTGCGCATTCTGCAGCCAGATCGTTTTGTTCTGCAGTTTTTGGATCCTGAGGTCAATAGCCTTAATTACCTTTTTGGCAACCGCTTTTACAATTTCTAAAATCGGTATTGCTGCAACCGTTGCCGGTCTTGCCGGAGTGCTGATCAGTAAAAAGCACAACAGGCAAATCATGATTTTCTTTTTTGTTTTCATAAGTATTGTTGTTTATTTTTTATGCTCTTAAGTCATTAGCAAGTGCCGCAATGCCTTTTCTGATGTCTCCATCAAATTTCTTAGCATACGCCTGTACTTTTACTTTTTCAGTTTCTTCGGTTGTGTAGGCATAATACTCCTCAAGAGATACCTCGGTGCGGTATACTCTAGACTGCATGCCTCCAAGGGAGATAAACACTTCTTTGTATTTCTTATCAGGATCATTGGCTTTGTTTACCGATAGTACGAGTGCCTTTTCTTTTTCGGTAAGCCCAAGCAGTTCCTGAATCTGTTCGAACTTATTTTGATACTTACTTTGGTCCAGTAGTATTTTGCAGTCACTGTTATTAATAATAGCCTGTTTAACGACCGGAGAGGATATAATATCTTCTATTTCCTGAGTCACTACAATGGCTTCCCCAAAGAATTTACGAACAGTCTTGAATAAATACCGTATATATTCTGCCATTCCTTCCTTGGCAATTGCTTTCCAGGCTTCTTCAATCAGGATCATTTTACGGACTCCTTTAAGCTTGCGCATTTTACTGATAAAGACTTCCATGATAATGATGGTCACCACGGGAAAGAGTATCGGATGGTCTTTGATATTATCGAGTTCAAAAACAATAAAACGTTCTTTCAACAAATCCAGATTCTCCGTAGCGTTGAGCAGGTAATCAAATTCTCCTCCCTTGTAGTAAGGACGCAGTACGTACAGAAAATTGTTTACATCAAAATCCTTTTCCTTTACCTTGTCACCTTCCAATATGGATACAAACTCATTTTTTAGAAATTCATAAAAGCTGTCAAAGCAGGGAAACAAATCAGAATCGCTGTCTAAATTTTCATAATACAATTGCAGTGCATTGGACAGTGCAACATATTCACTTCGATTGAATGTTTCATTGTCTTTTTTCCAGAGTGCCAATAAGAGTGTTTTAATACTTTCTTTTTTCTCGGTATCAAGCGAATCGCCTTCACTTATATAAAAGGGATTAAACCGGATCGGGTTCTTTTCATCGTAGGTAAAGTAATAGCCATTAACCATATCACACAGTCCTTTGTAGCTGTGTCCAACATCGACAAGTACAACATGTGTTCCTTGTTCATAGTAACTTCTAACGATATGGTTGGTAAAAAAGGATTTACCGCTTCCCGAAGGTCCTAGTATGAATTTGTTCCGATTGGTACAAATTCCGATCTTAACAGGCTCATCACTAATGTCTACATGAACTGGTTTTCCTGTCAAACGGTCTCCTAAACGTATTCCAGTTGGACTAAGGGAAGAGCGATAACCTGTTTCCAGATTCAGGAAGCATGTCGCTTGTTCTGTGAACGTATCGAAAGTGTCGTTCATTGGGAAATCTGCAGAATTCCCAGGAATTCCTGCCCAAAATATTTGTGCGGCTCCCACCGTTTCCTGTTTGGCTGCTGCATCCATCTGAGCAAGTGCGGAAGAAACTTTGTTCTTCAGGTCTTTGAGTTCTTCTTTATTATCTGTCCAGATCAGCACATTAAAATGTGCTTTTACAGGCAGTCGCTGCTGGCTGATAGCCTCGTTAAGAAAATCATTTGTAGCATCTCGCGCAATCAGGTTCTCTCTACTGTAGGCTGATAAGGATTGCAGTCGCAGTCTTTTACTTTCAAGTTTTTGCAGCGTTTTCTGGAAATCCTCTATGAAAATATATTGATTATAAATGTGGTTACAGGAAAGTAATTGCCCCAGAGTCGAAGCAAATCCGATACTAAATTTGGTCTTATCTGTGGAATAGCGGTCATAATTAATTCTCGAACCACATAAGGCAGGCAGATCAGCGGCATCCCCCAACGTATAAATCTGGCAATGTTTGTCTCCTACCTGAAGACCATCATCAAAAGAGATATCTTTAAAAACAAACGAGTTCTGTTTTTCAGACAAAAAACAATATTGTTCAATGATACCCATCTTTCTACTGTGACTTCTAAGTTCATCGTTTCCTAGACGAATCAGTTTCACAAAACCACTGTCTTCCAGTATACGTCTGAATTGTCCGGTACTGTCAATAAACTCCTGACGTAATTGCGCTTTTAATGTTTCTTCAGGAACTATTGAACTCCTAAGTAAATTTGAAAATAGGGAACTAGATGTTTTTCTTCCTGCTGGTTTTTTGGTTAAAAAAATGTAACAGGAATGATCCAGAAAGGGACGTTCATTAAAAAAACGTTCACTGCTTCGGGTAAGAAAACTCGAATCTTCGCTTGTAAAATCGGGCTCAAACTTGCTGTCTATAAACCAGTCCTGCTTATGGAATACGCTAAATTTCGGAAGCAGTTTTATCGCTTTAAGCCACGCCTGATGAAATGCTTCGTATTCCTGATCCGACAAGGTAAATATCTCGGGCAGTTCTGCTTTAAACACTACTGTCACATCGCCTTGTTTGGACAGGATGCAATCGTGCTCTATATCCATAATTGGTAAAATATCATCTATCATCTTTTCCATCATCCTTTTTTACCGCTCAGCTAATGCTGAGCAAATTCTATTTCTTCATCATAAATATTTTTCTGCTTTGCGATTTCACAGCTTTTGGAATCTGTCGTTTCGCTAAAGCTTTCATCATTCCATATTGACCGTATTGATGGCTCATTTTATATATTTTCAAAACCCACAATGTTCCTGAAATACCAATAATTCCGATACAGATTAAAGAGGGTAATCCGGCTATGTACATAATTGCAAACAGTATCATAAGTACAATTACGCCACCGCCCAAATACCAGATATACTGCGCTTTTAACCCTTTAAACTCGATGCTCTGGTTAATTCCTTTGTTGATTTGATACACACTGTTTGACATGGTCTTTATTTTAAAATTTCATCCTGCTGCTGCGTCTCATTTCCGAAAAAGAGCGCTCCTGCCATTTATCAGTACTGCTTTCTGCCGCTGTGAGATGCTGTGATTCTTCAATACTCTTTATTGGCAGTTGAATTACCGGCGCTGTATCCGTTAATTTTGTTTCATTACTGAGACTTGCCTCTTGCGGATTGGCTTCTTTTAATTGGTTCTCCTGAATTTTTAGGGCAATTTCCCTTTCCAGACTAGAGAGGTCGCTTTTCATTTTTTGCAGCTCATGTTCCTGGCTGAATACTTTTGTACTTAATTGCTGTAATTCCGGCAGCTGGTTTTCAATATCCTTTAAGGACTTTTGATACTTTTCCTTGAGATGTTCCACCTTATCAATGGCATTTAAAAAGTGGCGGGCTGCCAATTTTGGATTGTCCACATTTGGAGTTCCTCCATTGAAAGTATATTTAATACCATCTTCCAAACGTTGTGCATAAAAGCTGTTGGAATAACGGTACTGGTATAAACCATCATTTTGATAGGCTTCACGTTCTCTTTTTATATAGAGTCCAAAATCATATAACTTCCCAATTTGTTTGGCCTGGTTTTCTTCTTCTGGAGGTTTCCAGTTTTTATAGAGCAGGATAATTTCTTTGCCGATAATTTCTGGATCTGCTGTTTTACAGTCATACAACTCTATTGGATTCGCTTTGGAACCATCAGGTTCATACTTCAGATTGTTTTTGTAAAAACTGTGATCAGCAGTTAGTTTGTCCAGTGTTTTAGTGGTGATTCCTTTTTCCTCCATTAGGTATTCAACCTGATATTTAGTTCTGGAAATTTCCTTGTAATGTGCTTTTTTAAGGCTTTCCATTACCGTTACTTTTTTCTCCAATTTTGATTTTTCCAGTAATGAAGTATCACCTGATAATACTGCGATATATTCTGAAAAGTTCATTCCACTTTGCTCATCCATGGCTCCCTCATCAATAGTCCTCACATTAAGTTCACAGTTTTTCATCTGACTGATAAAAGTCTGTTTGTTCTTCAAAAGGTTGAATTTGTAATTGTCCAGGGATTGCTCTGTGGCATAGATGAAATTTTTCACTTTATTCCCATATTGCTGTTTGGCGACTTCATTACCTTGTCTGCTGCCTCGGCCGTTGCGTTGTCCCAGATCTGATGGTCTCCAGGGAATATCCATATGATGCATAGCCACAACACGCTTCTGCACATTAAGTCCAGTTCCTGCTTTTTCTGTACTGCCCAAAAGAATACGTATCTCACCTGTATTCATTTTAGAAAATAACTCTGGTTTCTTCTTATCGGTCCAGTCGTGTATATAGGTAATCTCATGAGCCGGGATATTAAAATCCCTTACTAGTTTTTCTTTAAGGGCATCATACATATTAAAGTCATCCGGCTTGGGTGTCCCGATATCCGAAAAAACAATCTGAGTACCTTTATGCTCGATGGAACCCTGATAAATTTCAGCCACATTTCTAGCGCACGTATTGACTTTATTATTCGGATGATCACCATATCTTTCATTTATCAGCCTCATATCGGCGGCCATTTTTTTAGCGTAATTAGTAGCGATTAGCATCCTGCCTTTGTCTTCCTGCGTGGTAAGGGATGCCCTTCCAATAAGTGTCGCATTACCTGTTTTGGCAAACTGCATGAGCTGGGTAATAAACTCGCTTTGCTCAGGTGTAGGGCTGATATTGATAAGCCGTTCCTCAATGTCAGGTTTGTCCAGATCAATATGTTTGGCTGTTTTGTAATCGGTAATCTCATTATAGAACAGTGCCAGTTCCGGAACTTTAATAAAATGGCGAAAACGCTCTTTGGCAATAATCTCATTGGTGACAGAAAATTCAAAATCAGTCGTTTTTCTGGCAAAAACAGCTGCCCACCCGTCAAAGTTTTCAATATGCTGGCGCTCCATTTCTTTAGGGCGCAGATATTTAAAAAGAAGGTACATTTCTGTCAGACTGTTTGATATAGGGGTACCGGAAAGAAAAGTTACACACAGATCCGAATCGAATTTTTCCTGAAGCGTGCGTACCGCAAATAACATATTAAGCGCTTTTTGGCTTCCCTGCATATTTCCAATTCCGGCAACACGGTCATGACGGGTAGTGAAAGTCAGATTTTTGAATTTATGAGATTCATCTACAAATAAATGATCAATCCCCATTTCTTTAAAGTTGATACCGCTGTCCTTTTTATCTTCTATATCTTTCAGCAGTGTTTTTAGTCTGCCGTCCAGATTATTTTTTCGTATTTCAAGACCTTTTAATATTTTCTTGGAGATATCGCCTCCCAGATCTCTGGCTGTATCAAGGTCCCGTTCTATATTATCCAGCTCATTTTGTAAGATCTCTTTTTGTATTTCGGGTGACTGCGGAATTTTACCAAACTGATCGTGGGTTAAAATGATACAGTCCCAATTGTTATTTTTAATCTCATGGAAGAGTCTCATTCTTTTGGCCGGAGTAAAATCATTTTCACCAGGTGCCAATATTCGTGCATTGGGATAAGCCTTTCGATAGGTTGCTGCGATTTGATTTACATTGGCATTCAATGCCAGTATTACAGGTTTGTGAATAATTCCTAATCGTTTCATTTCATTGGCAGCCACAATCATGGTTAATGTTTTTCCAAGCCCAACCTCATGATCGATTAAAGCGCCACGATTCTGAATAATACGCCATGCCGCATTTTTCTGAGAACTGTACAAGTCTTCAATCTCCAGGGCCTTTTTATCCAAGCCCGGAAAGCTCAGATGACTTCCATTATATTCTCGCAATACGTAACAATTGAACGTATTGTTATATAGGCTCTCCAGTTCATTTTTATCGCTTATTGGCAATTCCTGCAGCCACTCAATAAAGCCATTACGGATGTTTTCAATTTTTTGATGGGCAAGCTGTATGGCTTCATTATCAGGCAGTCGGATGGGTTTGCCACCAGCTCCCGTAACTTCATAGGTGAAAAAGGGAGCCGTATTTTCGAGGGCATGTTCCAATATCGTGTAACCATAAGTGGTTCTGCCGCTTTTGGGAGTTACCGAAAATTCTCTGTCTATTTTGGTATTGTGACCTGTACTTACTTTAAAGGTATCCAGTGATGGGAAATAATTAATTTCAGTTGGCTGGTCAAATAATTTTCCGGCAAAACTTTCATAGTATCGATTGGGAATCCATCGTTCGCCCAGATTAAAATCGAGTAATTCAAAAGGGATACGCTCCGGTTGTACTTTTTCCAGTGCCTGCAATCCTTTGTAGTATTGTGTGTTTTCAGGGTATAGCTGCACAGCCTGTTTAGCCTGTTGTAACTTTTCTACAACATTGCCACTTAAATAGAGGTCTGAAGTTTCCCAATTCTGATCTGTAGGATTCAAATAAATATGATGGTTCAGACGTTCTATAACCTCGTTTTGTTCAAGTCCTGTTGCAGCAGTTATAAATCCTAAGTCGACAGCTCCTTTTTCATTCAGACTTCGGGCCAGCGCTTCAACAGGATCATCTGTATAATAGCGCTCTTGCTGTTTTACTACAGATTCTATTAAAATATCCGACTTTACATATCGTTCTCCTTCTTTGCGTTCCAATGAAGAAAGAATGGTGAAACCGAAAGCGGAATCATGCATGATTAACCTGCGATTCTCAGCACCGTTCAAAATACCATAGTGGGAAACAAATTTGGTATACTGCTCATCTAGATTTTTCCGAATCTGTTCACTTCCAGCTTTATCTGATTGCTCTTTCTCAAACAATTCCACATAATGATCCCGAATAGCAATATAGGAATCATAGAATTTCAGATTGCCTTGTGATGCTAATGGCTGAAAAAAGGCTTGTTTGTGCTGCTCATTGACATCACTGATAATTCCAACGGATTCTCCAACTCTAACAAGAGTACCTTCTGTATAAAAAGATTTCAATGAAGCAACTTCTTCATAGAGTCGTTTTTCAAGGTTAAAAGCAGGTTCAAGGGTTTTATCTCCTTCATAAATATATTTGTAATCATAGTATTGAAGGGTATTGGATAAAGCCAATAATTCATGCGGCAGTAATCCGCCATTCATCCAATTGGCTGAAAAGCCATCGATTTCTTTTACATTCGAATATAATTTATACAGGTATCGATTATTCTTAATTTGTTTAGCAGCGATAAGCACCACATTTTCATGCGAGGGATTATCATTAGTGCGTATGGTACTAAGTATTCGTGCTGTTTTTTTATCCACTACAGTTTCATCAAGCTCGTTGATATAATCCATAGCACGGTTGACATTCTCTGCAGGCACAGTATCAAACAAGCCAAGCTGGACAGAAATACCACTTGCTTTACTCTCAGGCATGGGTAAATAAGTGAATTTTTGTGCGATTGCTTCAGCAGGCTGAACGATCTCCGTTTTTTGGGCCTTCTCAAAGCGTTCCCGGTTGAGATTTTCTTTTAGTCCTTTAGAAATATTTTCTCCAAGACGGCTTCCAATAGAATTAATGTCACCATTTTGTCTCACACTTTGGTGCGCCTGTCCGTATTGGTTTTTACCGGCTTTTATTTCATTACCAATTAGGAGCTCGCGTCTATTGTACAGATATTTATTAATACAGTATTTTCCAAATTCATTTTCCAGTTCAACAGGTTGCAGCATCTCATTTTCATTATCAGACAGGTTTTGTTTATTCTCGTTTTTTTGGACAATAAGCAGATGATTAGGAGCATCGGTATTTCCTGTTTCTTTCATCAGGTTATCAGGCATAACTGCTACACTCACAAAATCTGCATTTTGAAAAAGATATTCCCGCACGCTCTGATTGGAAGGACTGTTTAAAAAACCGTCTGTAGTTATGTATGCCATAAGACCCCCATCAGCCAGTTTGTCCAATCCTTTTGCAAAGAAGTAATTGTGAATTTTCCCCGAAATCGCTTTATCGGGATAGGCTTGGTCATAAACAGAAAAATTACCAAAAGGAATATTGCTGACCACAAGATCATAACTGCCGTCATCATTTGTTGGAGCTTCTTCGAGTCCTATTACATGTGTGGTATTTTGGGTTGAAAGTGTACTGTTTAATGCTGAAAGTACCAGTCCGCTTAATTGGTCTTTCTCCACAGCAGTAATTTGTTCCAAACTTGAAAAGGCTCTTTCTGCCTCGGTTATAAAAATTCCTGATCCTGCTGATGGCTCGTATAATCTTTTAGGATTAATGCCTTCTTCTTCCAAAGCAGTGTACAAAGTTTTGGGTACAATTTCCGGTGTATAAAATGCGGTAAGGACACTATTACGAAGTGAAGAAACAACTGAATTATAATCTTTTTCAGAATAGTGTTCCTGCAGTATTGCATGTAGACGTGTCATTTCCGGATGAAGTTTCAGGTCTTCTCTTGTAGCTCCGGATTTTATCCAGTCTTCGGTAGTGCCATTTGGGTATAATACAGCCTTGATACCTCCGAAGCCGGCATATGCCATAAGCACGTCAACTGCTTCTGCCGATAAAGCATCACCTTGCTGCCATTGCATTGCAATGTTAATCGCCTTGATATTGGCACTTAGTTTTTGGGATAGATTGTAAGCCATAATTACTCCTTTTCATACTACACACTGCTGTAAACAGCTCAATTCAGATAGTCAGCAATCTGACCGATAAGGGCATTTCTCAAATTAGGATCTTCTTCATTTTCTTTAGTAAAACCAATAGTTTCAAAAATGTCCTTGCAGCTTTCCATAAGGTTGATTACCTCATAGGTCAGGATACCTGATTCTTCAAAAACGGCATAGGTTTTCTCAAACTCATCCGAAAGCAGGGAGCGGATATATAAAAACCGGGAAGGTTTCAGATCTTCGGTAAGTACATTGAGACAGATTTCTTCGATGATATATTGAGGTGTACCATCAGATAACATATCATTCAATATGGATTTTACACTACTTATTTTCTCATTGAGATAATCCAATACACTATAATCTTCTTGTAGTGTAAACATCAAATCGGGATTGTTATGGATAATGTAAAACCATAACTTTTCTTTGAGTAGATCTTCCATAACGATTTGTTTTTAAATCCCAAAGAAGGATTTGATTACGGTAGCTACTACCACCAGAAAAACACAGCTTCCAAACCAGGCTGCCGCTACTTTTCCGGTATCAGGATCACCTGCATTCCATTTTTGATATACTTTCACAGCACCAATAAGACCTAATAATGCCCCTACGGCATACATGAGTTCCGTTCCTGCATCAAAGTAACTTCGTACTTGTTGGTTAGCTTCATTGATTCCTGCCAGACCATCTTGGGCGTAGGTTTCATAACTGATCGCAAAAAGGATTTGTACCAGAACCATACAGATACTATCTGTTCTTTGCTCAATAAACTTTTTAAAATTCCAGTTCCATTTTTTCATCGCACATTTATTTTAAAGTTTAAAAATTCAGATAAAAACGGAGGTGTAGCCGCTGTCGCAGTTCCACTTTCCTGTTACATATGCCATACTGCGCCGGGATGGACAGGGGCAATTCCTCCGTTAAATTGTTTTATAGTTTATTCCCAAAGGGCTTCTGCTTCCTTCTGTGTTAAAGTAATTGATTCGAGTTTTTCACATTCTGAAACTATCAGTTCACTTACTGAGGAATTAAAAGGTGAATTTTTCACTGAGGGAAACTCTCTAAGAAGAAGTTGCAGATAATAGGTAAATTCTTTTTTGACTAATTTTTTCTTTGCGGCATCTGCAATAAAAGTTTTTAATCTTGCCACCAAAACATCAACGTCCTGAAAAGTGGTGTCAAATTCTCCAAAAGAAGTTTGGTTTGAAGTCAGTTCAGGAGAATCATGATCCTTTAATTTGGCTTCAATATCTTGGTAGATTGCATTTTCAAATCCACGGAATTGAAGTTTCCGCTTTCCTGATATGACTTCTTTGAGATCATCAAAATAAAATCGAAATCCAACAAATAAATACCAGCTTGCCAATAGCAGAATAACTACAACTATGTAATTACCCCATGAAATGTTTGTAAACATACCTCATCATTTTATCGTTCTACATTAGTTCTCAAAATCTCGGTAAATGGATAATTCCAAACCAGGTTCTTCATCATTACAAGGCAAAGAAACGATAGACAGCAAAACGCGACAAGTACAACTTTTTGTTGTACCCCAGTTGTACCCCGTTGAACCCCCAGTAAAATCAAGAAGAAAAAAATAAAAAATGGTAAAAAAAAAATAAAAAAGCCTCCACAATGGGAGGCAAATCTGATAATTAAATTACGACTACAGATGTGTATTGTAAGTAGTAATTTTTATGTTGTTAGACGTTTATATTCAACGGAAAATTTTGTAGCTTGTTCTTGATCATGTTGTATTGTTATATTTTCGTCATTTCTAAATTCCGCATTATTAGTCCAATTATAAGAACCCGTTACTACAACTTGGTTATCAATTACACAAAATTTATCATGCATTAAGCCTCCGCGTTTTGCTCTTTTAATTCTTTTGTGAGGTAATTGAGTTATATCAACCCCATGCTTCTTGTTAACACCGTCATCATAAATTGAAATTTCAACATCTACGCCTTGTTTATGTTTTTCAACTAACATATTGAATAAAGTTTCATTTGTAAACCATGCCATAATGACTTTGATAGATACTTTAGCCCCATCAAGAGCTATAAGAATTCTATTCTGAATGTCTTGAAAGTAAGCTTCATTAATAACTGTTTTTGGTTTTATAATTACTCCACCTTGAATAAAAAATTCACCATTAAGATTTTCAATTATGTAACCTTCATCATTTAATAGACCTTCAATATTTTGAATAATTTCAGGTGTTTTATTTATAACTATTTTTAGACAATCTCTAAGGGAGCCATTATTTCTTGTAGACATTTGATTAAGCCTCTCTTGAACATACTGAGTTTTACTTGGCCTTTGTCCATTTTTTTTACCTATATCTGGAAGTCCTCCATTATCATAGGAATAAATGTCTTTGAATCCGAATTGATTAAATAATTTAACCAAATCATTTCCATTGCCGTAATTAATTATTTCGGGGGAGATATTAGAAATTAAATATTCTGATACTTTCATTTTTTGATTAAAATTGCGTTATGTATACGATTCTGCCAGCTTTCTGGGACTAATTTTTGTTTATTTAGAGTTATAGTCTTTATTATAAGCTTCTAATTCAATAAATGTAAAATTGTTTGGCAATAAAGTTTTAGTTACAAGATCTAAGTATTCAGGATCTCTACGTTGCCAAAAAGTTTCTGATTTTAAAATGATATCTCTCAGTTCGTTTAATTTACTTCCAATTTTAGGAAATAGTAGATTAAATGCCATTAAAGCGTCTTTACAATTTATATCAGGTTCACAATGGTCTGAGATGTCTAAATAATATCGAAATTCAAAGATGTTTTCAATGTTATTTTCATTGAATTTTCTTAATTGATGAAAGTTCGTATTTGATTTATAAATTTCTGAAAGTTTTTCAAGTTCATTACGTGGGTTGAATACTTCTTCATGTAAGAGAGTTTTTGTAGTGTTAATGAAAGTCTTAAAAGCTCCACTTCCAACAGTAATATCACTTCCTATATCTGAATATACACAATCCTCGTATGATTCCAGAATTTGTTTAAATCTTTCAAGAAATAGTTTATGAGCAAAAATCTGCTCATGAATACTTGGCTGAGTTGCGAATTTTGTAATTAGCTCTATTAATTGCTTAGTATCCTTTGGCGTTTTATCTTTACTATAATATTCTATAGTTTTAGATTTTCCCGAGTCATCTAATAGAGATAAAGCCTGCCAAAATAAAGGTTTTGTGATATAAATATCCTCTTTATTCACATCTACAGCAAAAGCTATAATAGGAGAATGGAAAGATAATTCAGCCCAATAATTTAAGGTAGATTGTTTTATTCCAGTTGTAGTTAATATACCGTCTTGCCTAGGTATTAAATCTATTGAAGATTTTACTTGAACTTTAAAGTATTTACCAATTACATTATTATTATTATTATCAAGAAGTTCAACTTCCAAATCAATCCCGTAATCATTTTGTGTGAAATTTCTAAAAATTCCAAGGTTTTTAAGTTTGTAGAGAAGTATAGCAAATGAATCACTTTCTGATTTATGTTGTGAAATTCTTTGAGGTAAGTTCATTTAGGTGTATTTTTAATATATTAATTTTTGAATGTTTTTCTCCGGAATTCGTCTAAATATTGCCAACGTTGTGGCTGTTAGCAGTAGTGCTTTTATCTACTCAATAATAATTTGAAAATAATTCTCATCTATAAATGAAAAATGAATTGAAATGTCAATTTCATTTTCCTTACTAAACAGGTAAGTCGTCCATAAAATGATGAATTCAATCCTCTCAAAATAGCCATCAGTTGGTAGTCCTGTTCGGTAGACTCTCTCTCTTTTTTGCCCCGTGTCTTCGTCAACTTTTTGAGAAACATAAATTATCTCACCATTGTCAACCTCAAAGTCTCCGTTGTGTCCATAAATGTCTTTAATTTTTTTGTTTAATTGTTTTTTCAACTCTTCCTTTAGCTCACGATGATAGTCATCCTTCTTTTTATTGTCATTATGGTCAGGTGTTTTGTAATTGTCTTTAGTTGTCCGGTCTTTGACAATGAGTCTGATTATATGTTGCATATTATGTTTAATGTATTTATCCTCTGTAAAAACTAAGATCACCCTCATGAGAATCCTGTATTTGAGATTTTCCTTTGGAGCCTTCTGAATACTTTCTAAATTTGACAAAGTTTTTTCACAGCCGAACTTTCTCGCACTAGACGTTATGAAAACGAGTATTTTCGGTTAAACGAAAATACGATTTTCCACTAAATTTGCAAATGTTGAGAAACGTGTGTTACTAGCCATTGCTTTTTATCGTTTCAATTCTCCGACAGCGATTTCTTCCATCGTAAATAAATCGAAGTATGTTCCCTGAACTTTAGCAAATGACATAGGATTAAAACTATTGAAACCATTTTCATAAAATCTTTTTTTGTTAAGTGTTGTCAAAAACAATTTGTTTTCTCGAACGATGTCAATTGTTAACCCATGAATGACAGGGAAAATTAACAACCTACTTTTATGCTCGTTATCTAGATTTGTAGATTTGTCATTGAATTTTTTTTCTAATCGTTCACAGATAAATTTTTCAAAGGGTTTGCCAATTTCATATTTGGTTGAATTGTAATCAATATTATAAACCTCGACCAAAAAAAGATTATTTTGGTCATCTTTAAACTCGAAATCTATACTTTTTTTATTTTCTAAAACTCTTTCGTATTTTACTAATTCTGCTCTAGTTGATAAATGAAGACATACCGCAATTTCTGCTAATACATTTTTAAAATCATTTTTTTCAAAATTATTGATTACGCCTTTGACAAGGTTTTTAAATTCCTTGTTTTTTTTTACTTTTTCAAATTCACCTAATAAATAATTGAAATATCCTAGTTCATTTCTTAATTCTTGACTGTTATTATTTTTCACTTCTTCAACTAGCATCAAGAAAGTTGCTACAAAATTACTGTTAGCTGTTTTACCATCGTGTAAAAGAGTAAAAGAATATAAGTTTTCTAATAAGGTTAAAAATTCTTTTTCTGTGTAATAGGTCAAAAGGTTCGGAATGTGCAATTGAAAAAGTATTTTACAATTGTCAATCATATTTTTTGTTAACATCATTTAGTAAAAATATTTTTTTAGGTGAAATTGGCTAAAATGGTTAGGTAAATTGGTACTACAGCGAGTTTGGTATTAAATTATGCCCTACTCTCGGATTGGCCTAATCATCCTAAATATAAAACCAACTTTTTACTAAGCCAATTACCCAAATCCGTTGTAGTATCAATTAGACGAAGCTATTTTCCACGTGATATATCAAATTCATACTCTGCTCTTTGCTGTAATTGATATTCAAGCCAATCATCAAAATCTGCAATTAACTCTGGTGCCAATTGTAAGGCTTGTCCCAATTCTGCAACGTTTCTAAAACGTATTGGCTTTAACCCTTCCAATAATGATTGATGAACCGTCCCGGTTTCTTTATCTATAAAATCTGCAGGGTTATTTGAAACATATATTAAATCGTATTCACGTGGATATTCTACATCTATTAATTCGTAAATATTCCTAAAAATAAGTGCATCATTGAAGTTGTTTTTATTATTTTGAAAAGGTGGAAGTTTATTTATAGCTAACTCTGAGATGAATAGTTTTTGTTCTTGCGTACACATAATGATACGGCAACTATTCATAAATTGCTCGATTTCTTCAACTCGTTGCGTGGCTTTTGCTATACGACTTTCTTCATCTTTATATTCAATTATGGTTTTTTCAAAATTCTGTTTCGCTTCACCAGTTAAATAATTTGACAAATTCAAAGCAGTCTTGTATTCATTCTTAATTGCATTTGTCAAGCTAGCAATTGTATTTTGCTTATTTCTTTCCCATTCTTTTAAAATGACATCATTTACAATTACTTTGATCTCCCCAGATTCTTGCATCTGCTTAAATCTAAGCCATAATTCATGAAATGTATCCTTAGTTAAGTAAATCCAAATATTAGTGTCAAGTGCTATATTAGTCATAGAGGTATTTTATTAATTTCGATTAAAGATGCGGGATTTTTCGGTTAAACAAAAATTTTTCAAATACAAAACCGTCTTTAAATTCAGCCCAACCACAATCTTGCCAAACGTCTTTTAGCTGTTGCCTTTTTTTACATTTTTCCAAATTCAGCCATTAGAATGTCAATATCCTCAATTTCGGTTGCTGATAAAAATCCAATATTTGATTGAGCAAGGGTCATAATTTTTAAAATGATTTTTTTAACTTCATTTCTGTCTTTTTTTAATATATTAAACCTTGCCAACATTATTAATGAAGATAAAGCTGTTTCATTTTTGGCTACATAAATTTCAAGAAGATTAATAGCTCCATCCAAATTACCTAAATCTAGAAAAGCAGAAACTTTTTTATCTAAAATTTCAGCTGAATATGTTTCGGATAAATCGGATGGAATTTTAACCTTATTTTGATGGGAAATAGGTATCGGAACAGAAGGAGGACTAAAACCAAATAGACTTAACATATCTAATTTAGGGTTTTCACCTATGCCTTCTTCATTTCGTGAAGGAATATCTGATAACTTCTCAAATTCCTTCAGAACAATTTCAAGTTTTTGAGTTTTTTGTAATTGCGACCATAAATAATCATTATGTTTCTGAAAAAAGTCAAATACTTTTTCAAAGGCATCCATAAGAGTGTTTTTCAAATCTTCATTAGAAACAAAAGTAAAATGAGTTTTGTAACTTATCCATTTCCACTCTTTAAACTCAACAATAAGTGATGAGTTATCTGATCCGTGAATATAAATATGAAAAAGTTTGTCGATTTTTATTTGCCAAGTAAATCCCCCAAATTTGTTTTTATCTGTGTATTTTGAAACCATATTATTTTACATTACTGATTTAAATTTGAAGTTCCTATTGGAGGGTAGCAGCTAACTCATTAATGCCAGCTATAAAATGGCATCAATACATCTTTTTTTGTTGTATGTGCAATACGTTGGTTTTCTTCAAGCGAATATAAGAAATCTTTTTACCACAATTTATTAACATTTGAATTAAGATAAAAATGATTTCTCAGTTTTATCTTGTTGAAAATTTCTTTAGATTATTATAGATTGCTTCATAAACAGGTTTTTAAAGACCAATAAATGTGAGATTCAATCAGGCTCAATTTGATACATTTCTGAAAAGTAATAGGTTGGTAAACTATGGAGGTATAAAGTTTCTAATAAAACTAATTGCAATTATGTTTACATTAGTAACTTTTTATGTTCTAATAAGATAAAAATTCAATCCAAGACTTTTTTTCCATGAGTTCCCAGCCATCATCAGCTCGTATAAAATACACTTCATGGCTCAATGTATCTTTCAATCCATTTTTAATTGCAGCAGCAAAAACATTTTTTTTTCGAATAGTAGTAAATTCTACAATTGCTTTATCACCGGAACTCATAATCCTTATTACTTTGATTGCTCCAAATTCTTCATCAGCTACTTTTACGCGCTGTATTTTACTTATTTTATCATCTTTCGGTGTAGGTAGCAAATAGGGTTTTGCAGTACTAGTAAAACTAACAAAAGCCGTTGTATCGCCAAATTTCTTGCTTTGAAGCACTTTTACAAATCCTTTTTCTACGAGTCCCGATTTAAAAATGGTATAAGCATGCGTCGGATCACCGCAGAAAATATCATGGTGTACAATAGTAGGATAATGCTTTTTTTCCAAAATAAGAGCAGTAGCTAATTTCTCATCCAGCTTTTTAGGATGACAGCCTGTGATTATTAAAATCACTGTAGTTAAAATATAAGATAGCTTTTTCATGTTTTTAATTTTTAAATTAGTAGTATTTAATTAATATTCTTTGATCTGTTTGATCATGCGTTCCAATGTTTCAATTGCTATCTGCTTATCCCTTTCTTCAAAAACATAAGCTTTGCTCCGCATGGCATTATAAGACAGATCTGCTTTGTTTGGAGTGGATAAAAAAGGAACGATTGTTTTAAATAAATGATTCATTGATTTTGAAATAAGAATTTTTAATTCATCGGATGCCCTTAATATTAAGGCTGTTTGATCGGTTGAAAGTTTACATAAAACTTTACCAGAAAGGCCATTCACTACTATAGGACTAGTTGTCTTCCTTTCAGCAATTTGAAAAGGGGCAGTTAAATAGTTTGCGAATCTTGATTCTACAAAAATTATTAATTCATTCAAACAGGATATTAAAGTAGTTGTTACTTCTTTTAGACTATCCCTGTGTAAATCATTACTATTATTTATTTCTGTGATTTTATCTAAAAGAAATAGTAATGTTGAATAATAATTTCCAACTAAAATTTTTATCTGTTTCTCCTTAGTAAGTGAAAAAACCTGTATAGTAAACTGTGATTGAATAAAAAATGTTTGTTCATTCGCTTTTTCAATAATCTCTCGGAATTGAATTGGAGAAATCATAGTAAGATCAGTTTTGTTGGGATTAAGGGTTGAAGTCACCGTTAAGTCCATCCATTCTAAAAGATAGGTTTGAGTCATTTCTTTTACTTTTATTTAGTAAATATTTCTCTCGACTTGTAATCGACAGTACTCTAAATCAATGCTTATAGAAGATTCTTAACCCAGTCAAAACATGTGTTGTTAATGTTTAATTAGAATTTAATCGTAAACGGTATTTGGAAGGAGACAGGGAAGTATGCTTCTTAAAAAAAGTACTAAAAAAAGAAGTATTGGCAAATTTCAGTTCTTCTGAAATATATAAAATGGTTAAATCATTATTTTGAAGCAGGATTTTGGCTTCCAGAATAATTGCATTTTCAATGCATTGTTTCGCTGTGATCTCCGTAACCTGTTTGACAGTTTTAGTAAGATGCCCTGCAGTAACATTTAGGATATTTGCATAGAATTTTACACTGTGTTCTTTTCGGCAGTTTAGTTCTAATAACCTAAAAAAATGGATAACTATTTTTTCATTTCCAGTATGTTTGACATTATCATACCAAGATGACCGATAATATGTTCCAGCCAGTTCATAAAGGAAAAGATTAAAACTCAAAAGCAATGTTTCCTTTTTCAAAATATTCTTATTTGAACTTCTGATCTTACTATTGATTAATTTAAGCAGATCTACAAGTAATCCAATTTCTTTATTTTTGAGAAAAATCTTGGAAGTATTTTTTGCAATAAAAAATTCAAAATATCCTATGTGTGGCCATCTTATACTATTAGCAAAAGCAAACTCCGAAGAGAATGAAAGCTGGCATATTTGCAATTGATTGCTCATTATTAAAACTTCGCAAATAGACTTTTTTGGAATAACGATTAGTTCATTGATAAATAAATGAATCTTTTTACTGTTGATCAACAGGCATACTGCTCCGGAATTTATAATCAAAACGGTAAATCGATTCAAGATAATTGATTCTTTAAAAGCAATTCTGGAGGAGAACGTTTCAAAGATGTAGACTTGTAAGCCTGATGGGTTATATTTTGATTTTAGAGATGCCAAAATAAGCGCTTTAAAATGTTTAATTGTGCTAGAAAGTATTACTTATCAAATAATCTGGCCATCAATGAAACGCAAACGAAAAATAAATTTGATATGCCGTTTACAAAAAATAGATATGCCAATTTTCTGGGAGAATCCGTTTTTATCTCGCCATCGGTTAAATAGCCTATTATTTCATCATAGGATAATAGATCTATGATGAAATAAAGGCTCACAATATTGAAAAGAATCAAAAACACGCAATACACATATTGCAATTGTTTTTCAATCGACTCAGTTATATACATAACTATTCTGTTTGGAGATTTTGAATTATGAGTCCTGTCACTATTGATTTATTAATCGCAGTTGAAGAATTTGCTACTGCACCTTGTACCGCTCCAACACGATTTCCAACAGAAGTTTCCCAATCCTTATCTTTACGTTCTTTAGCATAATACGATGAATATCTTGCTATAGAGGAAGTCGTGAGAATAATCCTCTTATCCTCATTGCTAAACTGTGTGCTAGATATAACGGAAGCCTCGAATGAGATTATGGAATGATGAATAACAGCATATTCATCAGTTTCCCATAACAGTATGGAGTCCATAAAATTGGAAAGACAACTTTTAGCAGCATTTGTCATTGAGGAATTTGCAATCGCTTGCTCTAATTTTATTTGAGGATCATCAACAGTTTCTTGAATTTCCTGAAAGTTGCAGGGAAGACTTGTTGCCATATTTAAAAGATCGTTATTCAGAACCGAGATAGAATCTACTTTTTGGCTGATTTGAGCAATAGTATTGAATGTAGAATTTCCAGACAAGTAAACATCAAGGATGTCATTATGTATTTTACCTGCTATGTCATATTCATTAGCCGGATTTTCAGGACTTAGGGTCTTAAGTAGCTTTGCCGTTTTTTTAGATTTATTTTCAATAAGACCATCATCTAAAATTTTGACATTATCAATACTCTCACTGGTACAAGAAACAAGTAGTGATGCTAATATAACTAGCAATAATAAAAGATTTTTCATGATTAAAAGTGTTAATGTAAAGACTGTTTTTTTAGTCA